>Ga0326597_10000780_pt1 | contig 54463 bp, 51 predicted proteins | sample RVTome_12_FD_203789 | JGI IMG/M metagenome (GOLD analysis project Ga0326597, IMG submission 203789) | Soil microbial communities from uranium-contaminated site in the Upper Colorado River Basin, Wyoming, United States - RVT100D185 | ecosystem: Environmental > Terrestrial > Soil > Contaminated >... | reverse complement strand
GGGCACGCTGCGCTTTGCCCAACCTACCGGAAAACCGCGCACCGTTCTTTGTAGGTCGGACTTCAGTCCGACGCGGCCGTGGTGTCGGGCTGAAGCCCGACCCACATCTCATCCCCGACCGCAGCGATCTTGTGGGTCGGGCTTCAGCCCGACGCGACGCCGTGCACCGGCCGCCCGTCCGCTGCTGCGGTTGAACGCTGGACACGCCGTTCAGGGCGCCGGCGCACTCCCGTCGGGCGTGGCCTCTTGCGGGTAGAGCAGGCGCCAGCCGCTGCGCAGGTTCTCGACCACCCGCGGCGCCTCGACGTCGATGATCGATTCGACCAGCCAGCGCCGGTCCTCCGGCTGGACGATGTCGCACAGGCGCATGGCGAAATAGCGCAGCGCGCTGTAGCCGGGCCGGCCGTCGTCGCCGAAACGGAGTTCGGCGTACTCGACCAGGCAGCCGTTGAGGGCGTCGATGAAGCGGCCCCGGGCCTCCGGGTCCTCGGCCGCCACCCCCAGCTCCTGGCGGTTTTCGTCGTACAGCCGCGCCAGGTGCTGGCCCATGGCGTTGACCAGCCGCCGGCGGCTGATGTCGTCGAGCTGGGCGTAGGCGAGGCGGTCGGCCATCTGCACCTGGAACGCCAGCAGTTCGGCCAGGATGGTGAAACGGCGACTGTCGGTCTCGAGTTCGAAATCGGCGCCGAGCAGGCGCTGGATCGACTGGATCGCCCCCTTGTAGCTGACGGCGGCGAGCACGCTGCCGTTCTCTTCCGCCGTGCGCGGGCGGTTCTTGCTGTGCCAACGGGCCTTGACGCCTCGGGCCATGTCTCGTCCTTCGCTGGGTGGGCAGGAGGGAACCGCGCCCTCGTGCAGGAACTCTATTCTAATGTACTGCCGGTTACCTGGACGGCCGACGGGGCGCCGGATCGGGGCCGGTCGACTGGCGCGGCCGGCCCGGTTATGACTATGGTGAGAGCATGGACAACCGCTGCAGCGACAGGCGCGACGTCCCGGGCGAACCGGGGTTCGAGGTGCTGCGCCACGCCGTGCAGTGCAACTGCCACATCTCCGACGCCCGCCACGCCGCCGACTTCAGCCTCTGCATCTACCTGCTGAAGATGCGCGAGTTCTACCGCTGGGAACAGGGCATCGGCCTGACCGAGACCCTGCCGCGCGAGGCCGTCGGCGCCTGGCTGAGCGAGCGTGAGTCGCTGTGGGACGACCTGCTCGAGGCGGCCTACGCCCCGCTGCCGGTGTTCCGCCAGCGCATCGACCCGTTCGACGACGCCGCGATCAACGCCCGCCTGCGCCCGCACGGCCTGATCTACGGCGGCGGCCTCGGCGCCGGCGGCAAACCGCTGTTCTTCCTCGGCACCCTGCAGCGCGCGGAACGGCGCGACGGCCTCGACGTGGTCGTGGTCGCCGACGAGCACGCGCGCGACCTGGCCGCGCCGCCGGCGATGCTGCGCGACGGCCAGATCACCGTGCGCCGGGAGTCGCTGCGGCGGGTGCTGTGGGAACGGATCGAGGCGTGGCAGTGGCGCAAGCGCGACCCGCGTCTCGGCGCGCTGCTCGACGACTACGGCTTCGACGACGACCCGGACGGCGCCCTGGAGCGGATCACCGAGCACGAGATCGAGACCGTGATCCTGCACGAACTGGGCGAGGCGCGCGCCGGCGCCCGGCTCGGACCCGACTGGGAGCGCATGCTCGGCGACCTCGGCCGTTCCCGTGGCGAGGCCTACGCGCGGGCAGTGCGCGACCACCTCGCCGACTGCCTGACCACCCTGCCCGAGCTGATCGGGCGCGACGACCGCCCCGCCCTGCAGCTCTACCTGGCCGGCCTGGACGGGCCGCGCCGGACGCTGTTCCCGGCGCTGGCCGCCTGCGACGCCGGCGATGCCAAGAGACTGGGCCAGGTGGTGGCGATCGGGGCGCAGCACTGGTCGGCGGTGGCTGGCGCACTGCTGGCGCTGTGGCGCGAGGGGGGCGAGAACCGCGGCGCGGCGATCGCAGCGCGGGCCGAGGCGGCGGCCCTGCACTGACGGTCCGGCGGCCGCCGGCGTCAGGGTTTGCGCGTGACCGGCGGGGCGTTGCCGAAGGCCTCGTCGAGCGATCCGCTCTCCTGCATGTAGCGCCAGAGCCGGTCCGAGTAGGCGCGCACCACCCATTCGGGCGGCGCCGTGCCCCAGGAGGCGGCATGCATCAGGCACATCTCGACGGCGATCAGCAGCGACGCCGGTTCCCCCGACTCGTAATCCTTCTGCAGCTTCGCCATCACGCGGTCGAAGCCCTGGCGCATCTCCAGGCGAACCTGTTCGAGCTCGATATCCATGCGTCGTCCCGGGTCCGTTGGGGCCTGGTCGTGGTGGGTGCGCGGCGGCCGCTCGACCCATCCAGCCGGCGCGCAGGCCAAGTGTAACGCCGCCGGCCGCGATTTACTTCACCGCCTTGTGCGGAATGAACAGGCCGAAACCGTGCCGGCGCCCGGGGCCGAGGCCGCAGCGCTGCAGCTGCTGGCTCTCGGCGTGGCCGAGGCCGTCGAGCATCAGGCTGCGGGTCAGCACCGGCCCCTGCGGACCGCGGAAGTGGCGCGTGCGCCCGCAGACCATGCGCCGGCAGGCGATACCCGCGGCTGCCAGTTCCTGCTTGACCCGGGCCAGGAAGGCGCCCTCGTCGTCCTCCGGGGCGATGACATAGCGGGCGTAGAGCGTGGTCAGCGGACTGAGCAGATGGACCTCTCCCGGGCCGAGGGTCAGCGCATGGCCGGCGATCTCGAGGGTCGCACCCTCGAGCCGGCGCGCGTCGTCGACCCGTTCCCGCGGCAGGCGCAGGGTCAACCGAGTGCGGCGCGACAGGTAGATGACGCCGTCGTCGTCGTCCTCCGGACTCTGCCAGCCGTTGCCCGAGGCCGCGGCATGGACCAGGTGCAGCCCGGCGCCCGGCTCGTCGGCGAACCACGGCAGCCGCGCGGCCACGGCCGCGGCCAGCGCCCAGGCATGGTCGGCCGGCAGCGTCTGCCCGCGGACCGGGAAGACCAGGTCGACGACGTCGTCGGCCACCGCCGGCGGCAGCGCCTGGTCGCGCTCCTCCTCCCAGTAGCCGCCGCTCATGCCGCCGCTCCGGCGCGGCCCGGACCGCTTCCCGCCTCAGGCACCATCGGCATCGGTCCCCTCCAGTGCCTCGCTCCGGGCCGCGCTCCAGCGCACCAGCAGCTCGCCCCAGTGCCGGGCGGTCTCGTGATCGAGGTCGATGATGGTGAAGCGGCGCGCCTCGCGGATGCGCATGCGCAGCAGCCGGAAATCGTTGTCGTAGAGTACCTCCTCGATCAATACCTCCTTGCCGTAGGGGGCATTGAAGCGGTCGATCTCGCGGCTGCTGACCTCACTGCTCATCGCATCTCTCCTGGCGGGAAAAGTGATCGAAATCCGTGGCTTTGGCCAAGCTTAGCGCCACCCCCGCCGGGCGGCGCAATACCACGTTCAGAGTAGGCTGTGACAGGACCCGTTCGGCCGCTATCCACAAAGGGATAGCGGGGGTTGGGGGAGACATCCCAACGGGTGATATTTACCGTCCCCTGCCCCCTGCGTATTGTGGTCGTCACGGTACGGATCATTGTTTCAGTATATTCGCATGTAACCAGATAGACGTTACATGGACTGAAGGCAGAACACCATATAACACGTACCCTAGACGGCATCGCGCCCGCGCCACGGTGGCCAGGATGCGAACGAACCGAGTGACAGGAGAGAGGCATGCCCAAGCACCACGACACCCCGATGCTCGACGAACTCGAGAACGGCCCCTGGCCCAGCTTCATCAGCGGCCTCAAGCGCCTGGCCACCGACGACAACCCGATGATGGTCGACCTGCTCGGCCAACTCGAGCACTCCTACCAGACCCGCATGGGCTACTGGAAGGGTGGCACCGTCGGCGTCCTCGGCTACGGCGGCGGCGTCATCCCGCGCTTCTCCGAAGTCGCCGAGCAGTTCCCCGAGTCGTCCGAGTTCCACACCCTGCGCATCATGCCGCCCCCGGGCTGGCACTACGACACCGCCACCCTGCGCCAGTTCTGCGACATCTGGGAGAAGTGGGGTTCGGGCCTGATTGCCATGCACGGCCAGACCGGCGACATCATGCTCCAGGGCTGCACCACCGAGAACGTGCAGCCGGCCTGGGAAGAGATCAACGCCATGGGCTTCGACATGGGCGGCGCCGGCCCGGCGCTGCGCACCGCGACCTCGTGCGTCGGCATGGCGCGCTGCGAGCACGCCTGCTACGACACCCACAAGGCCAACACCCAGCTGATCAACGCCTTCCTCGACGACATGCACCGGCCGTCGCTGCCGTACAAGTGGAAGTTCAAGTTCTCCGCCTGCGCCAACGACTGCATGAACTCGATCCAGCGTTCGGATTTTGCCGTCATCGGCACCTGGAAGGACGACATGCAGGTCGACCAGGACGAGGTCAAGGCCTACGTCGCGGCCAAGGGGCGCGAGTACGTGATCGACAACGTCATCAGCCGCTGCCCGACCCACGCGCTGAGCCTCAAGGACGACGACAGCCTGGAGGTGCGCAACGGCGACTGCGTCCGCTGCATGCACTGCATCAATGTCATGAACAAGGCGCTCTCCCCCGGCCAGGAGCGTGGCGTGACCGTGCTGATGGGCGGCAAGCGGACGCTCAAGATCGGTGACCTGCTGGGCACCGTGGTCGTCCCGTTCATGAAAATGGAGAGCCAGGAAGACTTCGACGCGCTCGAAGAGCTTGCCGGCCGCTGCATCGAATTCTTCGCCGAAAACGCCCTCGAGCACGAGCGTTGCGGTGAGATGATCGAGCGCATCGGCCTGGCCAACTTCCTGGAAGGCGTCGAGGTCGAGATCGACCCGAACATGATCAACCACCCGCGCACCAACCCCTACGTGCGCACCGACGGGTGGCAGGAAGAGGCGCGCAAGTGGGAGCAGCGTCGGGCGGGCTGACCCCCCCCGCACCGCTCCATCCGCAGGCAGACACCGAGGAGACCGAACCATGGCACAGGCAGAAACCCACAAACCGCGTCCGCCCGTCGAGAGTGGCGTGGTCGACGTCACCCCCTACCTGCACCCGGTCATGCGCGAGCAGTACGGCAAGTGGAAGTGGCACGACCGCCTGCGCCCCGGCGTCCTGCACCACGTGGCCCACGACGGCACCGAGGTGTGGACGGTGCGCTTCGGCACCCAGCGCCAGATGGACGTCTACACCATCCGCAAGATCTGCGAACTGGCCGACACCTTCGCCGACGGCCACCTGCGCTTCACCATCCGCAGCAACGTCGAGATGCTGGTCACCGACCAGAGCAAGGTCGAGCCGCTGATCGAGGCCGCCGAGGCGGCCGGCTTCCCGGTCGGCGGCACCGGCAACTCGGTCAAGATGATCTCCCACACCCAGGGCTGGCTGCACTGCGACATCCCCGGCACCGACGCCTCCGGCGTGGTCAAGGCGATGATGGACGAGCTCTACGACGAGTTCAAAAACGAGCAGATGCCGAACCGGGTGAGCATCACCACCTCGTGCTGCGAGATCAACTGCGGCGGCCAGGGCGACATCGCCATCAACGTGCAGCACACCAAGCCGCCGAAGATCAACCACGACCTGGTGGCCAACGTCTGCGAGCGGCCGTCGGTGGTCGCCCGCTGCCCGGTCGCGGCCATCCGCCCGGCGATGGTCAACGGCAAGCCGTCGCTCGAGGTCGACGAAAAGAAGTGCATGTGCTGCGGCGCCTGCTACCCGCCCTGCCCGCCGATGCAGATCAACGACGCCGAGTACACCAAAATCGCCATCTGGGTCGGCGGCAAGAACTCCAACGCGCGCAGCAAGCCGACCTTCCACAAGCTGGTCGCCTCGGGCCTGCCCAACAACCCGCCGCGCTGGCCCGAGGTCGCCGACGTGGTCAAGCGCATCCTCAACGCCTACAAGACCGACGCCCGCGACTACGAGCGGGTCAACGAGTGGATCGACCGCATCGGCTGGAAGCGATTCTTCGAGATCACCGAGCTGCCGTTCACCAAGTACCACATCGACAACTGGCGCGGCTCGCGCAGCAGCCTCAACGCGTCGGCGCACATCCACTTCTGACGGCGTCACGCGCAGGGAACCACGCATGAAACTCGGCATCATGGTCAACGAGGGTCCGTACACCCACCAGGCGTCGGACTCGGCCTACCACTTCACCAAGGCCGCGCTGGCGAAGGGACACGAGATCTACCGCGTCTTCTTCTACCACGACGGCGTGCAGAACGGCACCGACTTCACCACCCCGCCGCAGGACGACCGCAACGTGGTCAAGCGCTGGAGTGAACTGGCCACCGAGCACAGCCTCGACCTGGTGCTGTGCGTCGCCGCGGCCCAGCGCCGCGGGCTGGTCGACGTGGACGAGCAGAAGCGCCACGGCAAGGCCGGGCACAACGTCGCCCCGGGGTTCCGCATCTCGGGCCTGGGGCAGTTGATCGAGGCCGGGATCCAGGCCGACCGCCTGGTCGTGTTCGGCGACTGAGCAGGGAGAGAGACCATGTCCGAAGCCGGCACGACCAAGAAATTCCTCTACGTCAACCGCAGGGCGCCGTACGGTACCATCTACGCCTGGGAGTCGCTCGAGGTGGTGCTGATCGGCGCCGCGTTCGAGCAGGACGTCAGCCTGCTGTTCATGGACGACGGCGTCTACCAGCTGGTCAAGGGCATGGACACCAAGGGCATCGGGATGAAGAACTTCACCCCGACCTACGCCGCCCTGGGCGACTACGAGGTCAACAAGATCTACGTCGACCGGGACGCGCTCGCCGAGCGCGGGCTGAGCCTCGACGACCTCCAGCACCTGGTGTGGGAGGATGAGAACGAGGACTGGGCGGAAAAGGATTCGATCCACCTGGTCGGCCGCGACGAGATCGGCAACCTGCTCGAGGAGCAGGACGTGATCTTCAACTTCTGAGGGGCACCGCGAGATGCTGCATATCATCAACAAGTCCCCGTTCACCACCACCAGCCTCGACAGCTGCCTGCGCGTGGCCAAGGCCGGCAGCACCATCCTGCTGATCGAGGACGGCGTCTACGGCGCCCTCGGCGGCACCGCCGTCAGCGACCGGGTGCAGGCGGCCGCGGCCACGCACACGGTCTGTGTCCTGGCCCCGGACGTGGCCGCCCGCGGCCTCGGCGACAAGGTGCTTGACGGCATCGAACTGGTGGATTACGACGGTTTCGTCGATCTGGTGGCCGCCAACAACGGCGTCCAGTCCTGGCTCTGAATCAACCTGCGACCCGCAGCGAGGAGACGTAAAGATGAGTATCGAAGTCAACGGCAAGAACATCGACACCGACGAGGAAGGCTACATCGTCAACCTCTCCGACTGGAACGAGGACGTCGCCGGCATCCTGGCCAAGGAAGAGGGCATCGACATGTCCGACAACCACTGGGAAGTGGTCAACTTCCTGCGCGAGTACTACGACGAGTACCAGATCGCCCCGGCGGTGCGCGTGCTGACCAAGGCGATCGGCAAGAAGCTCGGCGCCGAGAAGGGCAACAGCAAGTACCTCTACGAGCTGTTCCCGTACGGCCCGGCCAAGCAGGCGTGCAAGATCGCCGGCCTGCCCAAGCCGACCGGCTGCATCTGACCCAGGCCACCCGGGTGGGGACGTCCGCGTCCCCCGAACCCCTGCCCCGACAAGAGGTCCGCACATGTCGCTGACCAGCATCCTGTTTGCCAGCGCCTTCTACTTCGCTGCGGCAGTGCTGGTCGCCGGCCTGCTCTACCGGGTGGTCGACTACGCGCGCACCCCGGCGCCGCTGAAGATCCCGACCACGCCGGCGCCGACCACCCGCTCCGGGGTGGTCCTGCGCATGGGCCACGAGGTGCTGCTGTTCTCCAGCCTGTTCCGCTCCAACAAGTGGATCTGGCTGTTCGGCTACGCCTTCCACGTCGCCCTGGCGCTGGTGCTGGTGCGCCACCTGCGCTACTTCACCGAACCGGTCTGGCTGCCGGTGGCGCTGCTGCAGCCGTTCGGCATCTACGCCGGGATGGTGATGGTCGCCGCCCTGGCCATGCTCTGGCTGCGCCGCTTTGTCGTGCCCCGGGTGCGCTACATCAGCGCCCCCTCCGATCACCTCTGGCTGCTGCTGCTGATCCTGATCGGTCTCAGCGGCCTGGCGCTGAAGTTCGTCGCCCACACCGACGTGGTCGCGGTCAAGGCGTTCTTCCTCGGCCTGCTCTACTTCGACTGGCAGCCGCTGCCGGGCGACCCGCTGCTGCTGCTGCACCTGACGCTGGTGCTGCTGCTGATGATCGGCTTTCCGTTCAGCAAGCTGCTGCACGCGCCCGGGGTCTTCTTCAGTCCCGGCCGCAACCAGGTCGACAACCCGCGCGAGCGCCGCCACCTGGCGCCGTGGGCGGCCGATCTTGAGAATCGCTGAGGAACGCGCGTGGCCAAGCTCGATTTCGACCTGCCCAAGCTCGGACCCAATCTCGAGATCCCGGTCCTGCAGCCCGACGCCATGCGCGGCGTCGGTCCGTACGTGGCCAAGCCCGACCACCAGGCGCCGCTCGGCTTCCCCGGCGAACTGGTCGACGACTGGCACGACGTGGCCATCGCCAAGATGGGCGAGCTGCTCGGCAAGTACCGCTCGTTCAAGGTCTACCTCGACAGCTGCGTCAAGTGCGGCGCCTGCACCGACAAGTGCCACTACTTCCTCGGCACCGGCGACCCGAAGAACATGCCGGTGGCGCGCCAGGACCTGCTGCGCAGCGTCTACCGCCGCCACTTCACCCTTGCCGGCAAGTACTTCCCCAAACTGGTCGGCGCGCGCGACCTGACCAAGGAGGTGCTGGACGACTGGTACAACTACTTCCACCAGTGCTCGCAGTGCCGCCGCTGCTCGGTCTTCTGCCCCTACGGCATCGACACCGCCGAGATCTCGATGGCCGCGCGCGACATCATGGACGCCGTCGGCAAGGGCCAGAAGTACTGCAACGAAATCATCGGCAAGGTGCACAAGATCGGCAACAACCTCGGCCTGCCCGAGCCGGCGCTGCTCGACACCCTCGCGGGGCTCGAGGAGGACATCGAGGAGGAGACCGGGGTCGCCGTGCGCCTGCCGGTCGACGTCCATGGCGCCGAGGTGATGCTGGTCACACCGTCGGCCGATTTCTTCGCCGAACCGCACATCGACGGCCTGATCGGCTACGCCAAGGTGTTCCACCAGGCCGGCATCAGCTGGACCCTCAGCTCCTACGCCTCCGAGGCGGCCAACTTCGGTATGTTCATCGGCAACTACGAGAACATGCGCAAGGTGTCGCTGCGCATCCGCCAGGCGGCGCTCGACCTCGGCGTCAAGCGCATCGTCTTCGGCGAGTGCGGCCACGCCTGGCGCGTCGCCTACAGCTTCCTCAACACCCTGGCCGGCCCGTTCGATTTCCTCGATTCGCGCTACCCGGTGCCGCAGCACATCTGCGAAGTGACCCACGACCTGATCCAGCGCGGCGCGCTGACCCTCGACCCGTCGGTCAACGACGACAAGGTGGTCACCTTCCACGACTCCTGCAACGTCGCCCGCGCCTCGCGCATGGGCAACCTGCCCGGCGGCCAGTTCGAGATTCCGCGCGCGGTGATCCGCGCCGCGGTCAACCACTTCGTCGACATGGCCGACGAGACCATCCGCGACCGCACCTTCTGCTGCGGCGGCGGCGGCGGCCTGCTGACCGACGACCTGATGGAGTTGCGCGCCAAGGGCGCCATGCCGCGCATGCAGGCGCTGCAGCAGGTCGTCGAGGAACACGGCGTCACCCACATGGCGGCAATCTGCGCGATCTGCAAGAGCCAGTTCAGCAAGGTGCTGCCGATGTACGGACTACCGATGCACATGATCGTCAGTGTCCACCAGCTGGTCGGCGACGCCATCCAGCTCGGGACCAAGGATTGACGACCTCGCCCATTCAAGCTCGATCAGGAGGAGACACATGGCCGCCTCAAGCGAAGAAGTGAAACTGCGCACCTACCGCCGCTACAAGGAGGGGGACGCCAAGCCCCTTGCCTGGCGCGAGGAGATCTTCCAGTCGAGCTGGACCCACAAGTGCCCGACCTACGTGCAGCGCACGCCGCCGTGCCAGGCGAGTTGCCCCTCGGGTCACGACATCCGCGGCTGGATGAACATTGCCCGCGGCATCGACAAGGCGCCGGGTGAGATGAGCTGGCAGCAGTACGCCTTCTACCTGATGGTCGAGGCCAACCCGTTCCCGTCGGTGATGGGGCGCGTCTGCCCGGCCCCGTGCCAGGACGGCTGCAACCGCAACGAGGTCGAGGACTACGTCGGCATCAACGCCATCGAGCAGTACGTCGGCGACTGGGCGCTGGCGCAGAAACTGGCGCTGCCCAAGGTCGAGCGCGACAGCGGCAAGAAGGTCGCCATCGTCGGCGGCGGCCCGGCCGGCCTCGCCGCCGCCTACTTCCTGCGCCAGATGGGCCACGCCTGCACCATCTTCGACGAGCACACCGAGCTCGGCGGCATGATGCGCTACGGCATCCCCGGCTACCGCACGCCGCGCGACGTCCTCGACGGCGAGATCCAGCGCATCGTCGACATGGGCGTCGAACTGCGCCTGTCCACGCGCATCGGCAAGGACATCACCCTGGCCGAGATCGACGAGCAGTACGACGCGGTGTTCTGGGGCATCGGCGCCCAGTCCGGGCGCGCCCTGCCGGTCCCCGGCGGCGAGGCGGTCAACTGCATCACCGGTGTCGCCTTCCTCAACGCCTTCAACGACGGCCGCCTGCAGCACGTCTCCGGCCGGGTCATCGTCATCGGCGGCGGCGACACCTCGATCGACGTCGCCTCGGTCGCCCGCCGCCTGGGTCACATCACCACGGTCAGCGAGAAGGAGCGTCCCGAGTACGTGGTCCTCGGCCAGACCGCCCACGACGTCGCCACCGCGGCCAAGCGCGAGGGCGCCGAGGTGATGCTCATCACCCGGCGTGACATCAAGGACATGCCGGCGGCGCAGAAGGAGATCGAGGACGCGCTGCGCGAGGGGGTCGAGATCCGCGGCAACCTGGCCCCGGTCGAAGTGATCCTCGGCGCCGACGGGCGCGGCGTCGCCCTGCGCGTCGCCGAGATGGGCGTGGTCGACGGCAAGCGGGTGCCGCTGCCCGGCACCGAGTACGACATCGACGCCGACCTGATCGTCTCGGCCATCGGCCAGCTGGGCGACTTCACCGGCTTCGAGGAGTTCGACAACGGCAAGGGGCTGATGGACTCCGATCGCAACTACCGGACCAAGACGCGCCCGGGCCACTTCGTCGCCGGCGACATCCTGCGCCCGCACCTGCTGACCACCGCCATCGGCCAGGCGCGCGTCGCCACCGACGGCATCGACCAGTACCTGCGCGGCGACGAGCTCAAGCGGCGGCCGAAAAACGACGGCGTGCGCTTCAACATGCTCGACTACCTCAAGGAGCACGGCAAGGAGCTGGCCGAGAAGCACGGCGAGGTGCGCGGCACCGACGAGGCCGACTTCGCCATCCACAACTTCGAGGACCGCTCGGCCAACGAGGTGATCCCGCACGACAAGCTGTTCCTCGGCTACTTCAACTACGAGCCGCGGCAGAAACGCGAAGAGGTGCACATCGGCCCCGACGAGGTGCTGGGCAACTTCGAGGAGCGGCTGCGCGGTCTCAACGAGGAGCAGGCGATCACCGAGGCCAAGCGCTGCATGAGCTGCGGCCAGTGCTTCGAGTGCGACGCCTGCGTGGTCTACTGCCCGCAGGACGCGGTCTACAAGGTGAAAAAGAGCGAGCAGTCGCTGGGCCGCTACGTCGACACCTGGTATGACAAGTGCATCGGCTGCCACATCTGCGCCGACGTCTGCCCAACCGGCTACATCCAGATGGCGCTGGGCGAGTAACCATGCGGCGGCTGCTCCCCGCCCTGCTGCTGCTGGCCGCATGGCCGGCACTGGCCGCGCCGGCGGACGGCGCCGGCCGGGTGCCGCTGCCCGCGGTCGACGCCGGCGCCGGCGGGCAGTGCGTCGAACCGGTGGAGTTCATGCGCCGCAACCACATGGAGCTGCTGCTGCACCAGCGTGACGAGACCATGCACCGCGGCATCCGCACCCAGCGCCACAGCCTGCGCAACTGCATCAACTGCCACGCCGTCGACGGCGCCGGGCAGCCGGTGACGCTGGACGACCCGGAGCACTTCTGCGTCAGCTGCCACCGCTACGCAGCGGTCAAGCTCGACTGCTTCCAGTGCCATACCGGCACCCCCGAGCCGGGCGTCCCCGGCGTGGTCGGCGCCGACGCCTGGTCGCGTGGTCTGGCCGCCACCGACCCGCGCGGAGCCAATCCGTGAGCGGCGCGCCAATCGACCGCTATCGCCGGCGCCTGCTCGGCGGCGCCGTCGCCGCGGGCACGCTGACGCTCGCGCCCGGGGTCTTCCTGCACCGCCTGGCCGAGGCGAAGCCGGAGGCCGAGCCGGTCACCGCGGCCGTGCGCTGGGGGCTGCTGGTCGACGCCAACAAGTGCGCCGACTGCAGCGTCTGCGTCGACGCCTGCCGCGAGGAGCACGGCTGGGACGGCCACGGCCGCCCGCGCAGCGACGCCCAGTGGATCCGCAAGGTGGAGCTGCGCGACCAGACCAGTGGCCGCCAGCTGTCGCTGCCGATGATGTGCCAGCACTGCGCCCACCCCCCGTGCGTCGACGTCTGCCCGACCGGCGCCTCGTTCAGGCGCGCCGACGGCATCGTCCTGGTCGACAAGCACACCTGCATCGGCTGCCGCTACTGCATGATGGCCTGCCCGTACAAGGCGCGCTCGTTCATCCACGAGGAGCTGAGCGACCAGAAGCCCTACTCGCCGCGCGGCAAGGGCACCGTCGAGAGCTGCACCCTGTGCGTGCACCGGGTCGACGCCGGCCTGGCGCCGGCGTGCGTCGACGCCTGCCAGCGCGACGGCCGCGGCGCCCTGACCTTCGGCGACCTCAACGACACGAACGGCGCCCTGCGCCGCGCCCTGGCCGAGCACGCCACCACCCAGGTCCGCGCCGACCTCGGCCTCGACCTCGGTGTACGCTACCGCGGACTGTGAACCGGAACCCCTGATGAAGCGCATCCGTTACCTCGAGATCGGCACCAGCGGCGGCTACCTGCTGCTGCTGGCCCTGCTCGGCGCCCTGGTCGCTGGCGGCGCCGCGGCCGCCTGGTTCATGGAGCACCAGGGCCACCACGTCACCGGCATGGACAACCAGGTCGTCTGGGGGCTGCCGCACGTCTTTGCCGTGTTCCTGATCGTCGCCGCCTCGGGCGCGCTCAACGTCGCCTCCATCGGGTCGGTCTTCGGCCAGCTCGCCTACAAGCCGCTGGCACGGCTCTCCGGCCTGCTGGCCATCGCCCTGCTGGCCGGCGGTCTGGCGATCCTGGTGCTCGACCTCGGCCGCCCCGACCGGCTGATCGTCGCCATCACCCACTACAACTTCCGCTCCATCTTCGCCTGGAACATCTACCTCTACACCGGCTTTTTCGTCATCGTCGCCGCCTACCTGTGGACCCTGATGGACCGCACGGTCGCCGGCTATGCCAAGGGCGTCGGCCTGTTCGCCTTCGTCTGGCGCCTGATACTGACCACCGGCACCGGCTCGATCTTCGGCTTCCTGGTCGCGCGCGAGGCCTACGACGCGGCGATCCTGGCGCCGCTGTTCATCGTGCTGTCGTTCGCCTTCGGCATGGCGCTGTTCCTGCTGGTGCTGCTGGCGGCGTACCAAGGCAGCGGGCGTCCGGTCGGCGACGCCCTGCTGACGCGGCTGCGCAACCTGCTCGGGGTGTTCATCGCCGGCGCGCTGCTGCTGGTCGCGATCCAGCACCTGACCAGCCTCTACGCCGCCGAGCACCAGGCCGCGGTGCGCCTGCTGCTGATCGACGGCGGCGTCGTCAGCGGTGTGTTCTGGATCGGCCAGGTGCTGCTCGGCAGCCTGCTGCCGCTGGCCCTGATCTACCTGGCGCCGTTCCGCGGCTCGCGCCCGGCGCTGGTGGCCGCCTGCCTGCTGGTGGTGCTCGGCGGGCTGGCGACCATGTACTTCGTCATCATCGGCGGCCAGGCCGTGCCGCTGGAACTGTTCCCGGGCATGGCGGCGAGCAGCAGCTTTTTCGACGGCCAGTTCCATTCCTACGCGCCGTCGTTCCCGGAACTGGTGCTCGGCCTCGGCGGCAGCGCGCTGGCCCTGCTGCTGGTCGCCCTCGGTGTGCGCGTTCTGCCGTTCCTGCCCGACGCCCTGCCCGACGCCACGGCCGACTGAGAGCGCGCACCGCGCCCGGCCGAGCCATGACCCGCTTCCTGATCTCCGCCGCCCACAAGTCCTCGGGCAAGACCAGCGTCAGCATCGGCCTGTGTGCGGCCCTCGCCCGCCAGGGTCTGGTCGTGCAGCCGTTCAAGAAGGGACCCGACTACATCGACCCGCTGTGGCTCGGGCGCGCCGCCGGTCGTGCCTGCCGCAACCTCGACTTCCAGGTGCAGACCCACGACGAGATCACGGCCCAGTTCGCGCGCCATGCCGGCGGCGCCGACGTCGCCCTGGTCGAGGGCAACAAGGGGCTCTACGACGGCCTCGACCTCGAGGGCAGCAACAGCAACGCCGCCCTGGCCCACCTGCTCGACCTGCCGGTGGTGCTGGTGCTCGACACCCGCGGTACGATTCGCGGCGTCGCCCCGCTGCTGCTCGGCTACCGCCAGTTCGACCCGCGGCTGCGCTTCGCCGGGGTGATCCTCAACTTTGTCGGCGGCGCCCGCCACGAAGCCAAGCTGCGCGCGGTGATCGAGCACTACACCGATTTCCCGGTGCTCGGCGCGCTGCCGCGCGACGACAGCCTGACCATCACCGAGCGCCACCTCGGGCTGGTCCCGGCCAACGAGGCCGAGGCCGCCGACGCCCGCATCGCCGCCCTCGCCGACCGGGTGACGGCCTGCGTCGACCTGGCCGCGCTGCGCCAGCGCTGCACCGCGCCGCCGCTGCCGCCGGCGCCGCCCGCGGCGCCGCCACCCGTCGACGACGCCCCGGTGCGCATCGCCATCGCCCGCGACCGCGCCTTCGGCTTCTACTACCAGGACGATCTCGACGCCCTGACCGCGGCCGGCGCCGAGCTGGTGCCGTTCGACACCCTGCACGACCGGACCCTGCCTGAAGTTGACGGCCTGTTCATCGGCGGCGGCTTTCCCGAGACCTCGCTGCAGGCGCTGGCGGCCAACGCCCCGCTGCGCGCGGCCCTGCGCGCGGCCATCGAGGACGGCCTGCCGACCTACGCCGAATGCGGTGGCCTGATGTACCTGGCGCGGAAGCTGCACTGGCGCGGCCAGAGCGGTGACATGGTCGGGGTGATCCCGGCCGAAGTGCAGATGGAGGCGCGCCCGGTCGGTCGCGGCTACGTGCACCTGCGCGAAACCGGGCTCGGCCCCTGGCCGCTGCCGCCGAGCGACGGCGACGGCGCCAGCTTCCACGCCCACGAGTTCCACTACTCGCGTCTGGTCGGGCTGCCTGACGGCCTCACCTACGCCTACCGGGTCGAGCGCGGCTACGGCATCGACGGCCACCACGACGGCCTGGTGCTGCACAACCTGCTGGCCAGCTACGCCCACCTGCGCGATGTCGCCGGCAACCACTGGACCCGGCGTTTTGTCGCCCATGTGCGCCGCTGCCGCGCGGCCGCCCGCCGACCCCACCCGCAAGGAGATTGCGCATGATCATCTCGCTCACCCCGACTGCCGTCGCCCAGGTCAAGCAGGCACTCGCCGGGGACGACGTCGAGGCCGGCATGGGCCTGCGCCTGGCGGCCAAGCCCGACGGCAAGGGCGGCATCGACTACGCCCTCGGCTTCGACCAGCCCAACCCGGAGGATTTCAAGGTCGACTGCCACGGCGTCGACGTGCTGATCTCGCCGCTGAGCGAGGAAGTGCTCGACGGCACCGTGCTCGATTTCGCCGAGGTCCGGCCCGGGGTCAGCCACTTCATTTTCATGAATCCCAACGACCCGAACTACGAACCGCCCAAGGATGTCGACTACGCCCCGCCCAAGCGCAGCCGCTGACGCCGGGCGATTTCCCGCGCCGCCGGCCCGGGGCGTATACTCGAACGCACTGTTCAAAAGCCTGCGGGGCCCGATCACGCGCCATGGCGACCCTGTCCGAAAACCAGGAGGCCAACCGCCTCTGCGGCTACGTCATCGGTGACGCCGGCAAGCACGCCAGCGGCTGGAAATTCGACGCCCTGACCGCCAGCCGCCTCGCCCTGCCCTGCAGCCTGATGCTGCTGAGCCTGGTCGGCGCCGGGCTGCTCGCCCTGCTGCTGCCGCTGCTGCCCACCGCGGTCCCCTACCTGGTCGCCGGCCAGCTGCTCTGCGTCGGCTTCGGCCTGCTGCAACTGCGGCGCATGCTGCGCCGCATCCGCAGCAACGTCATCGAACCGCTGGAACAGCTGCGCCAGTGGGCGCGGGTGATGCGCAGCGGCCGCCTGTCGGCGCGCGTGCCGGTGCCCGCCTCCGGCGAGTTCGTCGAACTGACCGGCGACATCAACCTCCTGGGTGAACGGCTCGAGGAGCTGACCCACGAGATGGACGAGCGGGTGCACAAGCAGACCACCCGCCTGGCCCACCAGACCCGCTCGCTGGCGATCCTCTACGAGGTGGCGGCGAGCATCAACAAGTACCGTGACCTCGACGACCTGCTGACCCACTTCCTGCACACCCTGCGCGACGTCACCGACGCACGCGCGGCGACCGTACGCCTGATCGGGCCGGACGCAAAGATGCGCCTGGTCGCCAGCCTCGGCCTCGACGAAGACGTGGTCCGCATCGAACAGCACATCTCGATGGAGGAGAGTTGCGTCTGCGGCATCGCCCTGCGCGCCGGCACCATCCAGTGCCGCAACGACATCCGCGAGTGCAACGCCATCATCGGCCAGCCGATCTTCAACGAAAACGAGCACATCACCCTGCTCGCCGTGCCGCTGCAGTACCGCGGCCGCGATCTCGGCATCTACAACCTGTTCCTCGACGAGGCCGGGGTCGCCATCAGCCGTGACTTCACCGAGCTGCTGACCAGCATCGGCCGCCACCTCGGCATGGCCATCGAAAAGGCCTATCTGGACAACCAGGCCAACCGCATGTCGCTGATGCAGGAACGGACCATGCTCGCCCACGAGTTGCACGACTCGCTGGCGCAGACCCTGGCCAGCCTGCGCTACCAGGTGCGCATGCTCGACGACACCCTGCAGCAGGGCGACACCGCGCATGCGCTGCAGGAGACCGGGCGCATCCGCGCCAGCCTCGACGAGGCGCACACCGAACTGCGCCAGCTGCTGTTCCATTTCCGCGCCCCGCTCGACGGCCGCGGTCTGGTGCCGACGCTCAAGGACGTGGTCGAGCGCTTCCGCAAGGAGACCGGGATCGCCGCCGTGCTGCAGCACGACTGCGCCGACATCCGCCTGCCGGTGATCCTCGAGATGCAGGTCGTGCGCATCATCCAGGAGTCGCTCGCCAACATCCGCAAGCACAGCCAGGCCCAGCACGTGCGCGTGCTCGTGCACTGCAACGAGGAGGGCGACTTCCGCACCCTGATCGAGGACGACGGCATCGGCTTCGGCGATGCCGTCCTCGACGGCAGCCCCGGCGAGCACGTCGGCCTGTCGATCATGCAGGAGCGGGCGCAACGCCTCGGCGGCGCGCTGCGCATCGAGTCCGAACCCGGCGAGGGGACGCGGATCGAGCTGACCTTCCACCACCAGGCCGATGAACTCGGCACCACCCTACCCAGCCTGGAACAGGCCAACGGTGACGATGCGCGTACTCATCATTGACGACCATGCCCTGTTCCGGGTCGGGCTGCAGGAGCTGTTGACCCGGCGCCATATCACCGTCATCGACGCCGTCGGCGACGGTGTCGAAGGCATCCGCCTGGCGCAGGAGAGCAAACCCGATGTGGTCCTGCTCGACCTGCGCATGCCGATCATGGACGGACTCACGGTGTTGCGCCGGCTGCGCGAATCGGGTCTGACCATGCCGGTGGTGATGCTGACCACCAGCACCGAGGAGCGCGACCTGGTCGAGTCGCTGCGCAACGGTGCCCAGGGCTACCTGATCAAGGACATGGAGCCGGACGAGGTGATCAGCGCCCTGGAGCAGATCGTCGAGGGCAGCACCGTGGTGGCGCCGGAACTGACCGGCGTCCTGGCCAAGGTAGTCCAGGGTGGCGGCAGCGAGGTGCTGGTACCGGAGGACCCGTTCGGGGAGCTGACCCCGCGCGAGCGCGAAATCCTCGCCCACGTCGCCGAAGGCCAGAGCAACAAGGTGATCGCGCGCAATCTCGGCATCTCCGACGGCACCGTCAAGCTGCACGTCAAGGCGGTGCTGCGCAAGCTCGGCCTGCACTCGCGGGTCGAGGCGGCGGTGATGGCGGTCGAGCGCGGCCTGACCCACCACCTGCGATGAAGCCCTGCCGCTTCGCCGACCTCGTCGCCTTTACGCGACCGGGTGTCCGGGAGCTGTTTCCGTGGGACCTGCGCGAGGAGCTCGACGCCGGCCGCGAGCTGCTGCTGGTCGACATCCGCGAGCCCTACGAATTCGCCGCCATGCACATCGCCGGCGCGCTGAACGTGCCGCGCGGCATCCTCGAACTGGCCTGCGACTGGGGCTATGAGGAGACCGTGCCCGAACTGGCCGCGGCGCGTGAACACGACCTGGTGCTGGTCTGCCGCTCCGGCAACCGCACCATCCTCGCCGCTGACGTACTGCAGAAGATGGGCTTCCAGGCGGTGCGCTCGCTGCAGACCGGCCTACGCGGCTGGAACGACTTCGAGCAGCCGCTGGTCGACGCCGCCGGCGACCCGGTCACCCTGGACGCGGCCGACGCCTATTTCGCGCCGCAGGTCAGCGCGGCGCAGCTGGGCCCGCGCCAGGAGAGCGCTGGCTGAAACAGCCAGGCGTGTTGCGCCTTGGCCCGGCCTACGGCCTGCTTGTCCCTGCAGGTCGGACTTCAGTCCGACATTCAGTGCTGCGTTGGACGGAAGGAGTAGGTTGGGCAAAGCGCAGCGTGCCCAACATTTCAGGCCGGTACGGCGGCTGTGACACCCGGAGCGAGCCACCTTCGCCAACCGCGTCGGGTCGATGCCTGTGGCACGGCCATGACGCCGGTGATGGGCACGCTGCGCTTTGCCCATCCTGCCCCCCTCGATGTGGCTCTGTGTGAACGGGTTGATTTCCCGACCTCGAAACATAACCCACGTGCCTCGAGGTCGGGGCAGGTCATCCATGATGTCTACGAAGCTTGAGCCCGACCTACGCAGACCGACGGTCAGCGGGATGGCGCCCGGCGTGCACGCCGGGCCAGGCGTGGCGCGCCCAGCCGTCAGCGCGCGGTTCAGAACGACGCCAGCTGCTGCTCGGTCGGCTCGGCGCAACAGTACCAGGGCTCGTCCAGCGCCGGGATCGGCGGGCCGAAATCGGCGCCGTCGAGGGCCGGGGCGGTGCGTCCCAGGGCGGCATGGGCCGCAGCCCAGATGCGGGCGAAGATCGCCGGCCGCGCCAGCCCCGCGGCCTCGCCGCCGGAGGCGATGGTGGAGACCGCTTTCTGCAGTGTGTCGACGCGCGGGTCGCCGTGGCGCCACGGGTAACCAAGGGTGGCGCGGTCGAACGGCCCGAGGCGGTCGCGAAAACCGTCCAGTTCCAGCAGCAGCGAGCCGTCCGGCACCAGCAGGCGGATCGACAGCTGCACCGGCGGCACGCTGTTGACCAGGCCGAGTTCGAGCAGCCCCTGGAGCAGGCCGAGGTAGCCCTCCAGGCCGTTCCATGGCGTGAACGGGACAAAGGTCGGGGCCAGCGGCACCCCGGCGGCGCGCGCAAGGCCGAGGGCGCAGACGAAGTCGGCGCGGCTGTGCCCCTTGTCGAGCTGCGCCAGCACGGTGTCATCGAGCGACTCGACCGCGGTGGTGATCCAGAGGCAGCCGGTCGCCGCCAGCAGCGGCAGCACCTCGGGCCGCTTGACCAGGTGCTCGACCTTGATGGTGCAGTCGTAGCTGATGTCGGGGAACTCGGCGTGCAGCGCCTCGACCACGCGCCGGGCGTGGGTCGGGCCGTTGAGGAAATCGGGATCGCCGAACGAGAGGTGGCGCGCGCCGGCGGCGACCTGCTGGCGGGCGTCGTCGAGCACCACCGCCGGCGGCACGATGCGGAAGCGGCCGCGGTAGACCGGCACCACCGGGCAGTGGCGGCACAGGTGCTTGCAGCCGCGGCTGGCCTCGACGAAGCCGCAGGTCCGCTCCTCGCCGTCGGCCAGGCGCAGTTTGGCGTAGCTGGCGAGCGGCGGCAGGTCGCTGCGGTCCGGGCGCACGAAGTCGATGGCGGCGGTGCTGATCCGGTTGACCGCCGGCGGGTGCCCGCCGGCGCGCAGCTGCGTGGCCAGCGCCAGCAGGTCGGGCTCGCTCTCGCCGCCGAACAGCGAGGCCACGCCGAGGTCGCGCAGCAGCGCCTCGTTCAGCGGCGCGTAGAGCCCGTAGGCGCAGAGGTGGGCGGCGGGCAGCAGTTGGCGCAGGCGCGGCAGCAGCTCCACGGCGATGCGGGTGGCGGTGTGCATGCCGAGAAAGACCGCGACCAGGCCCGCCCCTGCGACCCGCTCCGGGTCGAGCCGCCCGCGCGACAGGTCGATGCAGGCCACCTCGAAGCCGGCCCGGCGCAGCCAGGCCGCCGGCTCGGCCAGCGCGAACGGCTGGCGGCCGAGTTCGTAGGGGTTGACCAGGACGACGCGGAACGGCGCCGCCGCCGTGGGCGATCGGGTGCCGTCCTGCAGGGTCTGGTCGGTGGCGCGATCCATGTACATCATCCGGGTCCTGGCGGTCTTGGCCGAAGCGCCATCATAACGGAGTCGGCGGCGACGGCCGGCGGGCGCTGGCCCGGGCTAGCCGCTCCCGCCCTGGTTTGCTAGTGTCCGCGCCACAGCAAGGAGCAGCGGATGCGCCAACACGACTACCTCAGCCTCGGCCCGGCCGGCTTCCACCGGGTGGCGTACACCGAGTGGGGGGAACGCGACAACCCCGAGGTGCTGGTCTGCGTCCACGGCCTGACCCGCAACGGCCGCGATTTCGATGCTCTGGCCACGGCCCTGACCGACCGTTACCGCGTCATCTGCCCGGACATCATCGGCCGCGGCCGCAGCGACTGGCTGGCCGACAAGGCGCAGTACGACTACGCCAACTACACCAGCGACATGGCCACCCTGCTCGCCCACCTCGACGTGCGCCGGGTCGACTGGCTCGGCACCTCCATGGGCGGCATCATCGGCCTGCTGCTGGCGGCGACGCCGAACACGCCGCTCCGCCGGCTGGTGCTCAACGACATCGGCCCGCACCTGCCGCTGGCCGCGCTGGAGCGGATCGGCGGCTACGTCGGCCTCGACCTCGCCTTCGACAGCCTCGCCGAGGCCACCACCTACCTGCGCACCATCCAGGCTGGCTGGGGGGCGCTCAGCGACGCCCAGTGGCAGCAGCTGGCCGAACACGGCACCCGGCGCGATGCCGACGGGCGCTGGCGCCTGCGGCACGATCCGGGCATCGCCGCGGCCTTCGCCAGCATCAGCGCCGACGTCGAACTGTGGCCGCTGTGGCACGCGGTCAAGTGCCCGGTGCTGCTGCTGCGTGGCCAGGATTCCGACGTGCTGCTGGCCGGGACGGTGGTGCGGATGCAGGCCGCGGGGCCACCGCTGACCGTGGTCGAGTGGCCCGGCGTCGGTCACGCCCCGGCGCTGATGGACCCGCGCCAGATCGACGCGGTCGCCGCCTGGCTGGCGACCACCGCGGCCTGAGCCGACCTCACCCGGGGTGGCGCTCCAACGCCCCTGAAGCCGGCGCGGTTCACCGCCGGTTGGAAGATCCCGGCTAGCGCTGAACGTCGGTGGCGGTCAGGGCGTCGCCGGCCTCCTCGTACTCGACCCGGACCGACCCCTGCTTGCCGACCAGGGAATCGATCACCTGCGGCTGGGCGCTGAAGGTCAGCGGCTGTTGGGTCTCGGCATCGATGATCGAGAACGTGCCGTTGGCCGGGTCGGCCCCGTTCAGGGCGCCGATGTGGGTCTTGGGTCCGGCCGCGGAGCAGGCCAGGGCCGCGCCGGGGGCGAGGATGAGCGCCGCGACGAGGGCGGCTGCGAGGCGTGATTGGGACATGTCGGGTTCCTCCTCGAGGTGCGCGCCACACTCGGGATGAGGCGGGGGCGCACCCAGTGGTACGCTGAGCTTAGACCGTCAACGCCCGGGTATGATCCCCGCCGCTGGCGGGACGGCCGCGGGATCATCTAACATGATTGAAATGCTGAGAATACTTTTCCTGCTGGCCAGCCTCGGTCCGCTGCTCGCCGGACCCGCCGGGGTCGCCGCCGACGAGTTGCAGGAGGCCGAGCAGCTGCTCGCCGACGGCGACCCGGCCGCGGCCTTCGCCCGCTACGAGCAGCTCGCCATCGGCGGTCAGGTCGAGGCCCAGTTCCAGCTGGCGCAGCTCTACGCCAACGGCCTCGGCATCGCCCGGGATCTGGCCCAGGCCGCCAGCTGGTACCGCCGCGCCGCCGACCGCGGCCACCCCGACGCCCAGTTCGCCCTCGGCGTGCTCTACTCCACCGGCAATGGCGTCGAACGCGACGACGGCCTGGCCGTCGACTGGTACGTCAGTGCCGCCAAGCAGGGCCACGTCGACGCCCAGTACAACCTCGGCTACATGTACGCCAGCGGCCGTGGGGTCGACCAGGACCTGACCCGCGCCCGCACCTGGTACCAGCTCGCCGCCAACCAGGGCCACACCCTGGCCCAGATCAACCTCGGAGCGATGTACGCCAGCGGCGACGGCGTCATGCGCGACGACAGCGTGGCCGCCGGCTGGTACCGCAAGGCGGCCGACGGCGGCGACCCCGACGGCCAGTTCAGCCTCGGCTACCTGTACGAGTTCGGTCGCGGGGTGCCGCGCGATCGTGGCGCGGCGCTGCGCTGGTACAGTGCCGCGAGCGCGCAGGGACACATCGAGGCCGGCGTGCGCCAGAGCAAGCTGCGCGCCACCCTCGAGAGCGGCGCCCGGCGCGTGATCGTCGAGGTGGCCAACCTGCGCGCCACGCCCGACACCGGCAGCGCCATCGTCGACAAGCTGGAGCGCGACACGCCGGTGCTCGAACTGGCCAGCCGCGGCGACTGGGTCGAGGTGGCGCTCCCCGGGCGAACCCCGGACCGCGGCTGGCTGCACGGCAGCCTGCTCAACGCACCGGTGCGCCGCGCCGCGGACGCGGCGCCGGCCCCGGAGCAGGTGGCCAGCGACGCGGCCACGCCCCCGGTCACGGTCCAGGCCGCGACTGAGCCGCCAACCGCCGCCGCGGTTCCGGTCAGCCCCCCCGAACAGGCGGTGCCGGCCACGCCGGGCGACCCGCCGGCCGCCGCCGCGGAAGCCGAGGCGACCGACCCGCCAGCGGACCTCGCTGACCGGGCGCGCACCGCCCAGAGCGAACTCGAGGCGACCCTCGACGAACGTGACGAGCTGCTGCAGCGGCTCTCCGCCATCACCCAGCAGACCGCCACCCTGACCGCCCAGATCGAGACCATGGAGGCGCAGCGCGCCGCCCTGCCCGCCGCGCCGCCCGCCCGCCCGACGGTGCCGGCAGCGGCCCCGGCCGAGACTGCAGTCCCGGCCACGCCGTCCGCCGCGGCGGTGGTCGATCGCAGCGCGCCCGACACCGGCAGCAGCTGGCTGCGCGACGGCTTCGCCACCATGCTCGACCGGCTCGACGACCGCCTGCTCGGCATCGAGTCGCGCCTGGCGACGCTCGAGGCCAACCAGGCGAAACTCACCAGCCAGCTGCAGGAGTCGCGCGAGGCGCAGGCGACGCTGGCCCGCGGCATGGAACGGCAACTGGTCACCCGACGTATCCAGGCGGTCGAGGCCCAGGCGGCCGAGGTCGGCGCCCAGCTCGAACTGAAGCAACTGCGCCAGGAGCTGGAACAGAGCGAACAGCGGGCGCACGACCTCGAGCGCCAGCTCGCCTCCCGCGCCGCCAACCGCGACGAGCAGACCCAGCGGCTGATCTCGCTCGAAGAGGAGCGCGACGCGCTGCTGCACGGTCTCGATGCCGCCGAGCGGCGCCTGGCCGACCTGCGCGGCCAGCTCGAGAGCGACGATCCGCCCCAGGTCCGGGTCAAGGCCGACGCCCCACCGGCGCCGGTGGAAAAGCGCTAGCCCGCATATCTCACCGGGCGGTCAACGGCTGTGGCGCAGCACGCTGAAGCCGGGAGGGATCAGGCATGGTGCAGAGGCATCGAGCCATGACACCCTGTTTTCGCCGTTGGCCTATCACGGTTCAGGCGGGTCTTCGCCGCCGTAGGCTTGCTCTTCAGTCACGTGGTAGCTACGGCTACCGCGTGCCTTCCAGAGCGGCGCCTACGCAGCCGAATCCGGCGCCTGCTCCCGCGATCCCGGTGAGATATCCGGGCTAGCCCGCCGCCACGTCGTCGCCGCCGTCCGCGCCGGGCACCACCGCCAACTCGGTGGCGGCGGCGATCAGGGCGCGGGTGTAGGGGTGGCGCGGGGCATCGAACACCTGGTCCGCCGACCCCTGCTCGACCACCACTCCGGCGCGCATCACCACCAGCTGGTGACTCATGGCACGCACCACGGTCAGGTCGTGGCTGATGAACAGGTAGGCCAGCTGGTGGCGCTCCTGCAGGGTGCGCAGCAGTTCGACGATCTGTGACTGCACCGAGCGGTCGAGAGCCGAGGTCGGTTCGTCGAGCACCAGCAGGCGCGGCTTGAGCGCCATGGCGCGGGCGATGGCGACCCGCTGGCGCTGGCCACCGGAGAACTCGTGCGGGTAGCGGTGGCGGCTCTCCGGGTCGAGCCCGACCTCCTCCAGCGCCTGCACCACCCGCCGCTCGCGCTCGGCATTGTCGGCCCCGATCTGGTGGACCTCCAGCCCCTCGCCGACGATCTGGCCGATGGACATGCGCGGGCTGAGGCTGCCGTAGGGGTCCTGGAAGACGATCTGCATCTGCCGCCGCAGCGGCCTCAGCAGCCTGCCGGAGAGGCCGTCGATCGGGCGCTCGTCGAAGCGGATGGCGCCGCGGCTGCGCTCCAGGCGCAGCAGCGCCAGGCCGAGCGTGGTCTTGCCCGAGCCGCTTTCGCCGACGACGCCGACCGTCTCCCCGGCGCGCACCCGCAGCGAGACGCCGTCGACCGCGCGCACGTGATCGACCGTGCGCCGCAGCAGGCCGCCGCGGACCGGGAACCAGACCCGCAAGTCGTCGGCGGCCAGCACCTCGGCGGCATTGGCCGCCGGCGGGCGCGGCCGCCCCGACGGCTCGGCGTCGAGCAGCTTGCGCGTGTAGGCGTGGGCCGGGGCGGCGAAGATGCGCGTCACCGGCCCCTGCTCGACCAGCTCGCCCGCGGTCATGACACAGATCCGGTCGGCGACGTGGCGCACGATGTTGAGGTCGTGGGTGATCAGCAGCAGGCCCATGCCGAGCTCGCGCTGCAGCGACTTCAGCAGGGTCAGGATCTGCGCCTGGATGGTCACGTCGAGCGCCGTGGTCGGCTCGTCGGCGATCAGCAGGTCGGGTTCGTTGGCCAGCGCCATGGCGATCATCACCCGCTGGCGCTGGCCGCCGGAGAGCTGGTGCGGGTAGGCACCGAGGCGCGACTCGACCGCACCCAGGCCGACCAGGTGCAGCAGCTCGAGAATGCGCGCGCGCGCCTGCGCCGCGCTCATGCCGCGGTGCAGTTGCAGCGTCTCGCCGATCTGCTTGTCCAGGGTGTGCAGCGGGTTGAGCGAGGTCATCGGCTCCTGGAAGATCATGCCGATGCGGTCGCCGCGCACCGCGTGCAGTTCGGGTTCGCTGGCGCGCAGCAGGTCGGCGCCGTCGAACAGGATGCGGCCCGAGGGGTGGCGCGCCTTCGGGTAGGGCAGCAGGCGCAGCACCGACAGCGCGCTGACCGACTTGCCCGAGCCGCTCTCGCCGACCAGGGCGACGGTCTCGCCGCGGTCGACGCTGAACGAGATGCCGCGCACCGCACGCACCTCGCCGTCCTGGGTGTCGAAGCTGACCGCCAGGTCCTCGACCTCGAGCATGCTGCCGTGGCGGGCGCTCATGCCGTGGTCTTGCGTGGATCGAAGGCGTCGCGCACCGCCTCGCCGATGAAGATCAGCAGGCTCAGCATCACCGCCAGGACCGCGAACGCGGTCAGGCCGAGCCACGGCGCCTGCAGGTTGTTCTTGCCCTGGTTGAGCAGCTCGCCAAGCGACGGCGACCCGGGCGGCAGGCCGAAGCCGAGGAAGTCGAGCGAGGTCAGGGTGGTGATCGAGCCGTTGAGGATGAACGGCATGAAGGTCAGCGTCGCCACCATGGCGTTGGGCAGCAGGTGGCGGAACATGATGGTGACGTTGCCGACGCCCAGCGCGCGCGCGGCGCGCACGTAGTCGAAATTGCGCGCGCGCAGGAACTCGGCGCGCACCACGCCGACCAGCGCCATCCACGAAAACAGCAGCATCAGCCCGAGCAGCCACCAGAAATTGGGCTCGACCACGCTGGCCAGGATGATCAGCAGGTAGAGCTGCGGCAGCCCCGACCAGATTTCGATGAAGCGCTGGAACAGCAGGTCGGTCCAGCCGCCGAAATAGCCCTGGACCGCACCGGCGATGACCCCGACCACCGAGCTGACCAGGGTCAGGGTCAGGCCGAACAGCACCGAGATGCGGAAGCCGTAGATCAGCCGCGCGGCGACGTCGCGCCCCTGGTCGTCGGTGCCGAGCCAGTTGTCCGCCGACGGCGGCGCCGGTGCCGGCACCGTCAGGTCGAAGTTGATGCTGTCGTACTTGAACGGGATCAGCGGCCAGACGATCCAGCCCTTGGCCTCGATCAGCTCGCGCACCTCGGGGTCCTTGTACTCCGCCTCGGTGGGGAGAAAGCCGCCGAACTCCGTCTCCGGGTAGATCTTGAATACCGGCAGATAGATGCCGCCATCATAGGAGACCAGGATCGGCCGGTCGTTGGCGATCAACTCGGCGAACAGCGTGGCGATGAACAGCACCAGGAAGAGCCACAGCGACCACCAGCCGCGGCGATTGGCGCGGAAGTTGGCCACGCGGCGGCGGTTGAGCGGGCTGAGGTTCATGCGATCGCTCGCATCTGCGGGTCGGGCTTCTGCCCGTCACCGCGCCCTTCGTTCTTCTGTAGGTCGGACTTCAGTCCGACATCCGCCGCCTGTTGTCGGACTGAAGTCCGACCTACAGGAAATACCCGCCACCGGCGTCGGGCTGAAACCCGACCCACAGAGAACAGCTCCTTCACGGCCGCCCCTGGTGCCATCCCCTACCCCTCCCGGCGCTCGAAATCGATGCGCGGGTCGATCGCGACGTACATCAGGTCGCCGGCCAGGTTGAGCAGCAGGCCGAGCAGGGTGAAGAAGTAGAGGGTGCCGAACATCACCGGGTAGTCGCGGTTGATCGCCGCCTCGAAACCGAGCAGGCCGAGACCGTCGAGCGAGAAGATGATCTCGGTCAGCAGCGCGCCGGTGAACAGGATGCCGATGAAGGCGCTCGGGAAGCCGGCGATGACGATCAGCATGGCGTTGCGGAAGACGTGGCCGTAGAGCACGCGCCTTTCCGATAGCCCCTTGGCGCGCGCGGTCATCACATACTGCTTGTTGATTTCGTCGAGGAACGAGTTCTTGGTCAGCATGGTCAACCCGGCAAAACCGCCGATGACCATCGACACCACCGGCAGGGTGATGTGCCAGAAGTAGTCGCGGATGCGGGCGGCCCAGTCGAGCGTCTCCCAGTCCTCGGAGACCAGCCCGCGCAGCGGGAACCAGTCGAGGTAGCGCCCGCCGGAGAAGAGCACGATCAGCAGGATCGCGAACAGGAAGCCGGGGATGGCGTTGCCGATCACCACCACCACGCTGCTCGCCGCGTCGAAGCGCGAGCCGTCGCGCACCGCCTTGGCGATGCCCAGCGGGATCGAGATCAGGTAGACCAGCAGCGTGGTCCACAGGCCGAGCGAGATCGACACCGGCATCTTGTCCAGTACCAGGTCGATCACCGCGCGGTCGCGGAAGAAGCTGTCGCCGAAATCGAAGCGGGCGTAGTTGCCCAGCATCAGCAGGAAGCGCTCGTGGGCCGGCTTGTCGAAGCCGAACTGCTTCTCCAACTGGGCGATGAACTCGGGATCGAGTCCCTGGGCGCCGCGGTAGCTGCCCACCGGCTGCGCCCCCGAGGACGAGCCGCCCTGCCCCGGCTGGCGCCCCTGGGAGGTCCGCGCCTCGCTGCCGGCGTCGCCGCCGACGCGCGCGGTGGCCTCGACGTCCAAGCCCTGGATCTGCGCCAGGATCTGTTCGACCGGCCCGCCGGGCGCGGCCTGGACGATGACGAAGTTGAGCAGCATGATGCCGAGCAGGGTCGGCACGATCAGCAGCAGGCGGCGGACGATATAGGCGCCCATGCGATCAGCCCCCGGGGTTCAGGCCGGCCGTGGCCATCGGGTCAGCGCGCCACCGACTTGAGGCGGCCGCGCAGCCGCGCCTCGCGTTCGGGGTCGACCCACCAGGCGCCGAACTGCACGCCCGCGGCCGGCGTCACCTCGGGCCGGCCGAACTTGTCCCAGAACAGCACCCGGTCGTAGTCGATGTGCCAGTGCGGCACGACGTAGAAGCCCCACTGCAGCACCCGGTCGAGGGCGCGGGCGGCGGTGACCAGGCCGGCCCGGTCGTCGGCACTGATCAGCTTCTCCATCAGCGCGTCGACCACCGGATCGCTGACCCCGGCGAAGTTGCGGCTGCCGTCCTGCTGCGCTGCGTTCGAACCCCAGTAGTTCAACTGCTCGTTGCCCGGCGACTGCGACAGGCCCCAGCGAAAGACGATCATGTCGTAATCGTAGGTCTCGAGGCGCTTGATGTACTGCGCGGTGTCGACCGTGCGCACCCGCGCGGTGATCCCGAGCCGTTCGAGGTTCTGCTTGTAGGGCAGCGTGATGCGCTCGAACAGCGGGCTGACCAGCAGGATCTCGAATTCGAACGGCTGCCCGGTCTCCGTATGCACCAGCCGGTTGGACTCGACCTGCCAGCCGGCCGCCGTGAGCAATTCGTAGGCGCGACGCAGGTTGTCACGGATGCGCCCGTCGCCGGGGGTCGCCGGCGGGTTGTACTCGGTGGTGAAGACCTCGGGCGGGAGTAGGTCGCGGTAGGGCTCGAGGAGTTCCAGTTCGGCCGCGCCCGGCAGCCCGAGTGCCGCCATCTCCGAGTTGTCGAAGTAGCTGCGCGTACGCTTGTACTGACCGTAGAAGAGGGTCTGGTTGGAGCGCTCGAAATCAAACGCCCAGCCCAGCGCCTCGCGCACCCGGCGGTCGCGGAACAGCGTGCGGCGGGTGTTGATCACGTAACCCTGCATGCCCTGCGGCAGGTCGTTGTCGAAGCGCATCTTCTGCAGCAGGCCCTGCTCGACCTCGGGCATGGCGTAGGCCGTGGCCCAGTGTTTCGACGAGTTCTCTTCGCGGTAGTCGAACTCGCCCGCCTTGAACGCCTCGATCACCACCGTGGTGTCGCGGTAGTAGTCGTAGCGGATGGTGGCGAAGTTGTGCCGGCCGACATTGACCGGCAGATCGCGTCCCCAGTAGTCCGGGTCGCGCTGGTAGACGATGAACCGTCCCGGCTCGAGGCTGCCGATGCGGTAGGGCCCGCTGCCGACCGGCGGCTCCAGCGAGGTCCGGGCGAACTCCCGCTCCTGCCAGTAGTGCTGCGGCAGGATCGCCTGTTCGCCGACGATCAGCGGCAGCTCACGGTTGCTGGTGTTGGCGAAGGTGAACTTCACCCGCCGCGCATCGAGCTTCTCGATCGCGGTGATGTCGCGGTAGTAGAAGCGGATCTGCGGTTCGCCCTCGCGTCGCACCAGGTCGAAGGTGAAGAGCACATCATCGACGGTGACCGGCTGGCCGTCGTGCCAGCGCGCCTCGGGGCGCAGCGTGAAAGTGATCCACGAGCGGTCCTCGGCCACCTCCATCGACTCGGCCAGCAGGCCGTAGCGGGTGAACGGCTCGTCGGCCGAAGCGGTGGTCAGCGAGTCGTACAGGCCGCCGATCCCGGCGGCGGCCTCGCCCTTGATGATGAACGGGTTGAGCGAATCGAAGCTGCCGATGGCGGCCAGGCGCACGTTGCCGCCCTTCGGCGCCTCCGGATTGACGTACTCGAAGTGGGCGAAGTCGGGCCCGTACTTCGGGCTGCCGTGCATCGCCAGGGCATGCACCGGCGCCGCCGACCCGACCGGCGCGACGGCCAGCAGCAGGGTCAGGGTGACGACGAGCGTGGCGGCAGGGCCGAGCTGTTTCATCCGGTTGACTGGATTGCGTGAACGGACATGAACAATAAAGACCCGGGTATACTAGCAGGGTTCAACCGCCCCACAACCGCCCCCCCGCCGGCTGCGCCCGCTGGCTGCTCGGCACCGGTCACGGAGGACCCCGAATGAGCCCTGCCGCCGAACGCGCCGCCACCCTCGGCGCCACCGGGGATGTCGCCAGCAGCGCGCCGGCGGTCGCCCACCCGGCCCTGCCCGACTACCTCGAGCGCCACTACCGCTGGGCCTACCTCGAGCCGCGCAACGCCCGGCTGTTCGACCGCCCCGGCTTTCTCCAGCTGCTGCTGTTCGGCTTCTATCGCCGGCTGAGTGACGCCGTGCTGCGAAGTTTCGCTGCCAACGACCGCCAGCACCTGCTCCAGGTCGGCTGTGTCTACGGCGACCTGACGCTGCGCCTGGCGCGGCAGAACGGCGCCGGCCGGCTCGACGTGGCCGATGTCGCCACGGTCCAGCTCGATCTGCTGCGAGGCAAGCTGTCGCCGGACAGCCCGGTCACGCTGCACCGTCGCGACGCCACCGACCTGGCGTTCGCCGATGCCAGCTTCGATGGCGTGCTGCTGTTCTTCCTGCTGCACGAGATCCCGCCCGCGGCCCAGCGCCGCGCCCTGGCCGAGGCGCTCCGGGTCTGCCGCCCGGGCGGCCGGGTGGTGGTGATCGACTACCAGCGGCCGCACCCGCTGCAGCCGCTGCGCTGGCTGCTGCCGCCGCTGTTCCGCTGGCTGGAGCCGTTCGCGCTCGACTTCTGGACCCGGCCGCTGACTACCCTGCTCGACGCCCCCACCGGCGCCACCGTGGTCGCCAGCCGCAGCTGGTTCGGCGGCCTCTACCGCCAGGTGACGCTGACGCCCTGACTCAGAGCTCGAGAAGAAATCGACTGCGCGGTACGGTCGCTACGATTTCTTCTCAAGCGCTCAGCTGCGGATGCCGACACCGCGGTCGAGCAGGTTCAGGGCAAACAGGTAGAGCCCGACGATGAACAGACCGATGATGGTAAACGCCGTGCCGAGGCCGATGTCCGAACTGCCGATGAAGCCGTAGCGGAAGGCGTTGATCATGTACAGGATGGGATTGAACAGCGACGCCCCGCGCCAGAAATCCGGCAGCAGCTCCAGCGAGTAGAAGATGCCGCCGAGGTAGATCAGCGGCGTCAGCACGAAGGTCGGGATGATGGTGATGTCGTCGAAGCTCTTGGCGTAGACGGCGTTGATGAAACCGGCGATCGAGAACAGCGCCGCGGTCAGCGTCGCCACCAGCAGCACGATGCCCAGATGGGTGATCTGCAGGTCGCTCAACAGCGCCGCGACCGCGGTCACCGCCAGGCCGACGGTCAGGCCGCGGGCGATGCCACCGCTGACGAAGCCGAGCAGGATGATGGCGTTGGGCATCGGCGAGACCAGCAGCTCCTCGACGTGGCGCTGGAACTTGGCGCTGAAGAACGACGAGACGACGTTGGAGTAGGCGTTGTTGATGATCGCCATCAAGATCACGCCGGGGACGATGAAGTCGATGTAGCGGTAGCCCTCCATGGCGCCGATGCGCTCGCCGATCAGGTGACCGAAGATCAGGAAGTAGAGCGAGGTGCTGATCGCCGCCGGCACCACCGTCTGCACCCAGATGCGCAGGAAGCGGCGCACCTCCTTGATCAGGATGGTCCAGTAGGCGACCCGGTAGGTGAGCAATGCCCTCATGCCGCGGCCGCCGGCTGGCGCAGCTTGCCGTCCGCGATCAGCTTGATGAACAGCTCCTCGAGGCGATTGCTCTTGTTGCGCAGGCTGACCACGCGCAGGCCGTGGGCGTCGAGCGCGGCAAACAGGGCGTTGATCTGCTGGTCGCGCAGCACGTCGGCCTCGAGGGTCTGCGCGTCACGCCGGCGCAGGGTGAAGTCGGGGATCGCCGGCAGCTCGGCCAGCGGTTCGGCCAGGTCGAGGATCAGGGTCTGCCGGTGCAGCTTGTTGAGCAGGGTCTTCATGTCGCTGTCCTCGACGATCAGGCCCTGGTCGATGATCGCGATCTTGCGACACAGGCTCTCGGCCTCCTCGAGGTAGTGGGTGGTCAGGATGATGGTGGTGCCGGCGGCGTTGAGCTCGCGCAGGAATTCCCACATCGAGCGGCGCAGCTCGATGTCGACGCCGGCGGTCGGCTCGTCGAGGATCAGCAGCCGTGGTTCGTGCACCAGCGCGCGGGCGATCATCAGGCGCCGCTTCATGCCGCCGGAGAGGTCGCGCGCCATGCCCCGGCGCTTGTCCCACAGCCCGAGCTGGCGCAGGTAGCGCTCGGCCCGCGGCCGCGCCTGGTCGACCGGGATGCCGTAATAGCCGGCCTGGTTGAGCAGGATCTCCTCGACCGGTTCCCAGATGTTGAAGTTGACCTCCTGCGGCACCAGGCCGAGGTGGCGCTTGGCGGCGCTGATTTCGCGCTCGAGGTCGTGGCCGAAGATGTGCACCCGGCCGGCGCTCTTGTTGACCAGAGAGCAGACGATGCCGATGGCGGTCGACTTGCCGGCGCCGTTGGGCCCGAGCAGGGCGAAGAAGTCGCCCTCCTCGACCGTCAGGCTGATGCCCTTCAGGGCCTCGAAGCCGTTGCGGTAGGTCTTGTGGAGATCAGTGATTTCGAGAGCGGCGGCCATCGGGCTTGCGGTCGTCCATGGGCGAGGGGCAAAGCATAACCATGCGGTTGGCCGAGGGCGAATTCAAGGCGCCGTCAGGGCGCCCTCGGGCGGCCGCGCGACCACCGGCAGGACGACGATGAAGCGCGCCCCCGCGGTCATCTCCGGGTCGACGATGATCGAGCCGCCGTGGTACTCGACGATGCGCCGGGTGATCGCCAGGCCAAGGCCGCTGCCGTGTGGCTTGGAGCCGTCCTCCTGGGCGATCTGGTGGAAGCGGTCGAAGACGTTCTCGGCCTCCTCGGCCGGGATCCCGGGCCCGTTGTCGGTGACGGTCAGGCGCACCCAGTGGTCGTCGGGCTCGAGCTGTAACGTGACCCGCCCGCGGCCGCGCGGAGAGAACTTGACCGCGTTCGAGAGCAGGTTGATGACCACCTGGATCAGCCGGTCGCGGTCGGCTTCGATGGTCATCGCCTGCACCGGCCGGGTCCAGTCGAGCGTCACCTCGCCCTCGCGGAACAGCTGCGCGGTGGTCAGCGCCGCCTCGTCGATCACGGCCGCAAGATCCACCGAGCGGAACTCCCAGTCGATGCGCCCGGCGTCGATGCGGGTCATGTCCAGGACCTGGTTGACCAGCCGCGTCAGGCGCTCGCTCTCGCGCACCACCACCGCGAGGAACTCGCTGCGGCGCGCCTCCGGCAGCGTGCTGTCGTTGAGCAGGATCTCGGAAAAGGCGCGGATCGAGGTCAGCGGCGTGCGCAGTTCGTGGCTGATGGTCGAGACGAACTCGTCCTTGAGCCGGTCGAGCTCCTGCAGCCGCTCGTTGGCGCTCTTGAGCTCGGTCGTGGCGTGCTCCAGCTCGGCCGATTTCTGTTCCAGGCGGCGGCTGTACTCGATCACCTGGGTGGTCTCGTCGAGGATCCGGAGCATGCCGTCGAGGCTCAGTGCCTCGCCCTGCACCACCGTCGCCAGCATGATCCGGGCCGAGGCCGCGCCGATGACGCCGGCCAGTTCGCGCTCGGCATCGTTGAGCAGCGCCGGCACGGCGATGGCGTCGTCGTCGAGGGCGCTGAGGTGGTGGACGGAAAAGCGGTGGAACACCGCGCCGGCCTGTTCCGGTCCGAGGAAGCGCCCGAGCAGTTCGCGCAGGTCGCCGACCCGGGCGGTGCCGCCCCAGTAGTGCGCCTCGCTGCTCTCGCGGCGGAAGACGTCGACGAACAGGGTCGCCTGGATCTGCTCGATCATCGACGGCCGCGTGAACAGCGACACCCCGACCAGCAGGCCGATGTTGCACAGCATGCTCCAGAACACCGCGTGGCTGACCGGCTCCATGCCGGTGAGACCGAACAGGGCGTACGGCCGCAGCCAGTCGAGGCCGAACAGCCCCTGTTCGATGAAGGTCATGCCGATCCAGCCGGAACGGGCGAAGGCCGGCAGCAGCAGGGTGTAGCCCCAGACGGCGAAGCCGGCCAGCAGCCCGGTCAGGGCGCCGGCGCGGTTGGCCTGCTTCCAGTAGAGCCCGGCAAGGATCGGCGGGGCGAACTGCGCCGCGGCGGCGAACGACAGCAGGCCCAGGCTGACCAGGGCGTAGGACTCGCCGATCAGGCGGAAGTAGACGTAGCCGAGCAGCAGCATCAGCACGATGCTGCCGCGGCGGATGCCGAGCAGCAGGCCGGTCAGGTCGGCCCGTTGCTCCAGGCGCAGGGCACGCACCCGCAGCAGCACCGGCATCACCAGGTCGTTGCAGATCATGGTCGACAGCGCGATGGTGGCCACGATCACCATGCCGGTGGCCGCCGACAGCCCGCCCAGGTAGGCGAAGGTCGCCAGGGTGCCGTGCCCCGAGGCCAACGGCAGGGTCAGGACGAAGGTGTCGGGGTCGGTGCTGCCGTCGGCGAACAGCAGCAGCCCGCCAAAGGCGATCGGCAGCACGAACAGGTTGATCAGCACCAGGTAGAGCGGGAACAGCCAGGCCGCCTTGCGCAGGTGGTCCTCGTTGACGTTCTCGACCACCGCGACCTGGAACTGGCGCGGCAGGAACAGGATCGCCATCATCGCCAGGAAGGTCAGCGCCAGCCAGTCGATGTAGTCGCCCGGGTCGTTGCCGAGTTCCATCAGCGCCGCCAGCTGCGGCTCGGCGGCGGCGCGGGCGAAGATCTCCCCGGGACCGTCGAACAGGCCGAAGGTGACGAACAGGCCGACGGTGAGGAACGCCAGCAGCTTGACCACCGACTCGAAGGCCACCGCCGCGACCATGCCCTCGTGGCGCTCGGTGACGTCGATGTGGCGCGTGCCGAAGAGGATCGCGAACAGCGTCATCACCAGGGCGACGTAGAACGCGGTGTCGCCGAGCACGGTGGCCGAGGTGGCCGCCGGGGTCGCTTCCGGGTAGCTCTGCATGACGTTGAAGCTGGTCGAGACCGCCTTCAGCTGCAGCGAGATGTAGGGCATGATGCCGACCACCGCGACCACCGTGACCACGCCGCCGAGGAAGGTGCTCTTGCCGTAGCGCGAGGCGATGAAATCGGCGATCGAGGTCAGCCGGTGCAGTTTGCTGATGCGGATCAGCTTGCGCAGCACGAACCACCAGAGCAGTGCCATCAGCGTCGGCCCGAGGTAGATCGGCAGGAAGCCGGCGCCGCTGCTGGCGGCGCGGCCGACGCTGCCGTAGAAAGTCCAGGCGGTGCAGTAGACGGCGATCGACAGGGTGTAGATGTACGGATTGCTGATCAGCGAACGGCCGGCGTCGGCGCGGCGGTCGCCGTACCAGGCGATGGCGAACAGCAGCCCGAGGTAGGCGAACGAGGCGAGCGGGAGCAGCCAGTCGTGGAACATGACCGGGCTCAGAGCCTGTGAAAGAATCGCCCGCCGTCACGAGACGCCGTCTGGGCGTCTCTGGCAAGACGCGGGGGTGCACGAAAGCGCGCGCGTAGCCCCGCTACGTAAGCGCTTTTGGGGGTCCCCGCAACGCCGCCAGAGGCGGGCAGGGGGCGTCGCAGCAGGCGGGGTGATGGTTTCACAGGCTCTCAGTCAGGCGGGCCGTCGCCGCCGCGCCAGCGTTCCAGCATCCAGCCGGCGCAGGCGATGATCGCCAGCCACACCCCGAACAGGTAGAGATAGAGCACCGGCACGCCGAACAGTAGCCGCGGCACCGAGAACAGTGACACCAGCGGGTAGCCGAACAGCAGCAGGCCGAGCAGGAACAGCGCGACCAGGCGTTGGCTGATGGTGCTTCCATTCATCGCCGAGTGACCCTCCCGCAACACCCGTTGTTGTTCAACCTAGTCTATCGGTTCGGCCCGTGCCTGACCGATGCGTCGGGGGCGTACCCCGGCAAACCGTACCTGTGCCGCCCCGGCTCAGTTGTGCAACTGGCGCCGCCGTGCCTCGGCGCGGTCGCGCGACACCGCCACCGCCGCGCCCAGGGTGATGATCTCCCGCGCCTCGAGCATGCGCAGCAGGCCGACGAACACCTCGGCGGTGACCAGGGTGTCGCCGAGGGCGGTATGGCGGCCGGTGACATCGACGTCGAAGCGCGCCGCGATCGCCTCCAGGGTGTGGTCGTTGGTGTGCTCGTGCAGCACCACCGAGAGCAGCAGCGTGTCGAGCACCGGATTGGTGAAACGGACCTTGGCCTGGCGCTCCTTGAGGCGGATGAAACGCATGTCGAACGCGGCGTTGTGCGCGACCAGCACGCTGTCGCCGACGAAGGCGTGGAACTCGCGCAGCACGGTGGCCGCATCGGGCTGGTCGGCGACCATGTCGTCGGTGATGCCGTGGAACCGGATCGAGGCCTGCGGAATCGGCTTGCCCGGGTTGATCAGCCGGTCGAATGACTCGCCGCGCAGCACCCGGCCGTTGACCACGCGCACCCCGGCGATGGAGACGATCTCGTCGCCCATGGCCGGTTCCAGGCCGGTCGTCTCGGTGTCGAAGACCACGTAGGTGACCTCGCTCAGCGGCGTCTCGGCATCGCGCCCGAGCGGTGCGGTGCCGAGCTCGAAGTCGTAAAACTCGGGCCGCGGCGGCAGCTCCTCCGGCGGCGGCTCCCACTGCCGGCTCGAGGCCGGCAGCGGGAGGCGCAACAGTGCCCGGCCGCTACGCCCCGGTTGCGCCTGGCTCCAGATGACGCTGTTGTGGCGTCCGAGCACGTCGCCCAGCGTCAGGTTGCCCGCCCCGGCAAGCAACACGTCCTGGTTCCACTCGTTGAGCGCGGTATCGGCGATCGGCGCCCCCTCCCAGGAGAGGTCGAGGTAGACGCGCCGGTTGCCGAGCAGGGCCTCGAACTCGACCCGCTCCACCCCATGGGCGTCCTGCAACCGCTGCAACAGGTGCTCGAGCACCCCGACCATGGTGTGGCCCTCGACGTGCAGCCACAGCGGCGCACCCACCTGTTCGACCGCCAGCAGGGCGTGGCCGTGGCGGCGCAGCACGCTGCCGATCAGGTCGGAGGAGAGGATGTCGCCCATGGTCCAGGGCGCCGAGACCAGCGCCCGGCTCTCCTCCGCCAGCTGGCCGAAGCGCTGGCTCAGCTCGCGGCTCTCGTCGACCATGATCGCCTCGAAGCGGGCGCGCAGGTCGGCGGGCATCTGCTCGGACGAGGTCAAATTCTCCGCCGCCGCGCGCAGGCTGGCCAGCGGCGGGCGCAGTGAATTCACTACCTTGCGCAGCATGTTGTCGCGCACCACCAGATCCTGGATCTTCTGGGTGACGTCCTCAAATGCGATGACGAAGGCCGAACGTAGCGGCGAGTTGGACGGCAGCAGGCTCATCCGGCAGTGGAGCAGCAGGCCGTCATCGATGGTGGCGCAGACGAACGAGGCGTGCGGCTCGAGATGGGTCGCCTGGCCGGAGTCGTACAGCACCTGGCGGTGCAGCAGCATCTCCAGGGTGTGTTCCACCGGCCCCTGGGCGAGCAGCGCATAGAGCGAACAGCCGAGCCCGAGTTTGGGATTGCGGTGCAGGGTGTGCGTCGCGGCACGGTTGTAGAGCATGACGCGGGCATCGGCGTCGCAGACGACGATGCCGTCGGAGATCTCCTGCACCACCACCTCGAGGCGCGTCTTCTGCTCCTCGATGCCGCTGGTGCCGGTCCTGACCGCCTCGGCCACCTCGCGCCGGGCCCGCTCGAGGTTGCGGCCCAGGGTCATCAGCGTGGCCGGCAGTTCGCCGAGCAGGTGGTTCGGCGCCAGCTCGAACTGGTAGCCGGTGTTGTTGCGCACCATCATCTCGGCGCCCCGCACCACCGCGGCCAGCGGCCGGTAGAGCCGGTTGTCGAGCGCGGCCCAGAGGAACATCAGCAGCAGATTCAGCAGCAGCCCGGCGCCGGCGCCGGACCAGAGCAGCCACTGGCGCTGGTCGGCGGTGACCTGGAGCCAACCCAGCAGCCAGGCAAAGCCGCCGTACATGACCAGCTGGACCGAGACCACGAGCCAGTAGAGAAGCCAGTGCTTGAGTCGGCGCTCCATCAGTCCGCTGTTCCGGTCATGCTGACGAACGGTGACGCCGGCCGCGGTCGGGGCGGCGCATGGTTCAGCCTGGCTCGCCCAGCGTCTGGCGGACCTTGTCGACCAGCTCCCGGGTCGCGAACGGCTTGGTCACGTAGTCGTCGGCGCCGAGGGAGATCCCCTTCTCGCGCTCGATCTCGCGCCCCTTGGCGGTGAGCATGATGACCTTGATATCCCGCCACTCCGGGCGGGCGCGGATCATCTGGCACACCTCGTAGCCGTCGCGCTTGGGCATCATCACGTCGAGCAGCACCAGGTCGGGCGGCGCGCGCTCAATCTCGGCCAGCGCCGACTCGCCGTCACGTGCGCTGCGCACCTCGTAACCGGCCTGCTCCATCAGGTACTCGAGCGACAGCAGGATGTTCGGCTCGTCGTCCACCACCAGGATCACCTTGGCCATGCGCTCCTCCCCTTCCCCTTGTGCGTGATCGCCCCGACCTCAGCCCTTGTCCTTGTCCTTGTCCCTGGCCTTGCCCGCGGCCGGCTTGTCGGCCTTCGCCGCCGCGCTCGCCAACCCCTGCCAGAACTGCCGCTGCAGCGCCTCGAGCGACTGCATGTTCTCGGGCAGGAACGGCTTCATCAGCGTCACCGGGTCGTAGCCCTCCATGCCGGCGAGCATCTTCTCACGAACCTTTTCCAGCATCTCCTGCTGCAGCGGCTGCAGGTCGGGCAGGCCGAAAAAGCGGCGCAATTCCTCCGGGGTGGCGTCGATGTCGAGCTTTATATTCATGTCTTACGTCCACATTATTCTGTATCTAGCTGTTATTATTATGATACTTATCTTAAACACTTGTCCGCTCGGCCGCGGCACGCGGTGGTCAACGATTATAGTGCAGCACCCGTCACGCCCGGCACAACGGTTGCTGGTGCCGGGGAACCCCGCGGCCCTATAATGGTCCTGTAACTGAAGGGGGCGACCTGGTTTCGACGTGGGTCGCGAAACCCGAGGTGCATGCCGAGGGCGCAGGTTTCCTCGTAAATCCAGCTGCAAAATATAGTTGCCAACGACGACAACTACGCACTCGCCGCTTAATACCCGGTAGGGTGCCGTCTCACTGAAGCCGTGTTTGTGCGTTCAGGTTCGAGGCGTCATATCTCACAAACTAGCGAGGGCGGCTCGCCCAGGGCCAAACCGCGAATCACTCACTGGGATCGCCGTCTGTCTTCCCTGCCCGTCGGGTAGCAGGCGGTTAAAACAAAGACCGGGATAAGCATGTAGAGCCGACGGCAGAGGTCTCACGGACGCGGGTTCGATTCCCGCCGCCTCCACCAATTTCTTGAACGTAACTCATTGAATAGACAATATTAATCTGAGTTCGATTTCCGATCTGCTGAAGATTTGGCCTGATTCATCAGCGTTTTGTGGGGTTTCAGGTCCGGGGCGAGCGAAATTCCGTTACCTACGCTTCTCGAACCCTAGCTTCCCCTATCAACTCAGTCTGGGGGTATTTTTCGGGGGTAGTTTCGCGCCCTCATCCAAAATACCCCCATCCGACGCCGGAAGCCGGCTGACGATCGCCCGCGGACCAAAGTACAGCGGCGAACTTTGTTGTTATATGTCGGTAGTTATTGACTATTACCGGCATTTCACAACACCATGGCCGCATGGCCAATTCGTATCAAGACATTCTGGATCTTGCCGAAGGGCGCGGCCTCATTCGACCACGCGATCTGACTGAGCGCGGGCTACCCACTGTTGCCCTCACGCGGCTGGTGCGGCAAGGACGGCTCCAGCGCATAGGACGTGGCCTGTACGCACTTCCGGATCGACCGGTCTCGGAACACAACGCCCTGGCCGAGGTGGCGCGCAAACACCCGCTAGCCACCGTCTGCCTGCTGTCGGCGCTGCGCTTCCACGACCTCACGACACAGTCGCCGTTCGAGGTCTGGCTGGCGATCCCCAACAAAGCCCGTGCGCCGAAGATGGACTATCCCCCGCTGCGCATCGTGCGCTTCTCTGGCGCTGCACTGACGGATGGGGTCGAGGAACACGTCATCGATGGCGTGCCGGTGCGCGTGACCAGTGTCGCTCGAACAGTGGCTGACTGCTTCAAGTTCCGTAACAAGATCGGCCTCGACGTCGCACTTGAGGCGCTTCAAGAGGCCTGGCGTGCCAAGCGCGCCAGCATGGACGAACTATGGCGCTATGCCACCCTGTGCCGGGTGGCCAATGTGATGCGCCCCTACATGGAAAGCCTGTCATGACAAAACATCAGGATGAATGTTTTGCACAGCTAAGCTGCCCGAAGGGTGGCGCACAGGGATGTGCACCATGAATGGACGAAACGTGGCGGCATCTGTGCGGGCCCGCCTGCTCAACCGCGCCCGCGAGACCCGGCAGGACTTCAATCTGATCTTGACCCGCTACGCGCTCGAGCGCCTGCTCTACCGGCTCAGCATCTCCCCCCACGCCGACCAGTTCCTGCTGAAAGGGGCGCTGCTGTTCGACTTGTGGTTCGACATGCCGCATCGCCCGACGCGTGATGCAGATTTCCTGGGTTTTGGCTCGGCCGAGTTGCCACACCTCGAAGCCATCTTCAAGGAGGTCTGCGCGGTGGACGCTGGCGACGGGATGGAGTTTCGACCGGATACAGTCCAGGCAGCGGCGATGCGCAAGGAGGCCAACTACGCCGGCGTGCGCATCACATTGCTCGGACTGATCGATGGCGCGCGTTTCCCGATCCAGATCGACATCGGTTTTGGCGATGCCGTCACGCCCGGGCCGGAGGATGTCCGGTATCCAGTGATGCTGCCAGAGTTCGAGGCGCCAACGCTGCGCGTCTACCCGCGTTATACCGTGGTGGCGGAAAAGCTGGAGGCATTGGCCTCGCTCGGCATCGCCAACAGCCGAATGAAGGATTATTTCGATCTCTGGATACTGTCGCGACACACCGAATTCGACGGAGAAACCATCCGACAGGCGATCCGTGCGACCTTCGATCGCCGCAAGACAGAGTTGCCTCCGGACGTCCCCTTTGGCCTGACTGACGATTTCGCACGAGACGCTCAGAAGCAGACGCAGTGGCAGGCGTTCCTGGGAAAGAACAGGCTCGAAGCACTGGAACTGGAGGTTCTTGTGGCAGCGCTTCGGGATTTCCTGCTTCCGGCCATCGTGGCCGCGAACGCCGACACCCACCTCCCGCAACTTTGGCCTGCTGGCGGCCCATGGACGCCAGTGGCGGGTTGAAACGGGTCAGTGTCCAACCAGAGTCCAATGCTCATCCCACTGTGCAGGCGGGCCGACCGCCAGGTCGGTAAGCGTGATGTGGTTCGGCAGTGCGTCGTCCAGGATGGCCGCCAGGCTCGAGTGATGATTTCGGTCATGGGGACAACCGGGATTTCCGGCCACCTGTCACGTGCTTGGTTGTGGGGCCGTCAGGACGAAGCCATCTCACCATGAGCAACGACCCCGACGAACTCACCCGCCTTCGCGAAGAGAACGCCCGGCTGATCGCGCTGCTCGAATCCCACGACATCGACTGGCAGCCCCGGGCAGCAGCTACTTCACCCGCACCTGCTTTGTCGGACGAATCGGGCCTTAGCACGGATAAAAAGGTCGCGCTCTTCCGAAGGCTTTTCCGGGGTCGCAACGACGTCTACGCGCTGCGCTGGGAGAGCACCAGATCGGGTAAATCCGGGTACGCACCGGCTTGTGCCAACGAGTGGCGCCCTGGCATCTGCGAGAAGCCACGTATCAAGTGCGCGGATTGCGACCACCGCCGGTTTCTTCCCGTCACGGACGCCGTCGTCTACGACCACCTGGCCGGCAGACACACGATCGGCGTCTACCCACTGCTGAGCGACGACACCTGCCACTTCCTGGCCGTCGATTTCGACAAGGACGGCTGGCAGGACGACGCCCGGGCATTCGCGGCCTCCTGTCGGGAACTGAGCGTGCCGGTCGGGCTCGAGATCTCACGGTCCGGCAACGGCGCACACGCCTGGATTTTCTTCGAATCGAACATCATGGCGCGCGACGCACGTCGGCTGGGGTCGGCGGTCATCAGTCATGCCTGCGCCCGCACGCGCCAGCTGGGACTGGACTCCTACGACCGGCTGTTCCCGAACCAGGACACGCTGCCCATGGGCGGTTTCGGGAACCTCATCGCCCTGCCCCTGCAGAAATCACCCCGCGAGCTTGGCCGCAGTGTCTTCGTCGACGACGACCTGCGCCCCTACCCCGACCAGTGGGGCTACCTTGCGTCGGTCGAGCCGATGATGGCCGAGGCAGTCGAGGCCGCCGTCCTCTCGGCCACGGGAGGTTCGCATCCACTCGACGTCACATTCGTCGACGAAGAAGCCCTGGCCGAACCATGGAAACGTGATTCGATGAGGGTCCGGGTGATTCACGGCCCGCTGCCGGACTCGCTGACCGTGACGCTCGCCGACCGGCTCTACTTCGAGAAGGCCGAGTTGCCCCAGCCGTTGGCCAACCGCCTGGTCCGCCTCGCCGCGTTCCAGAACCCTGAGTTCTACCGCGCGCAGGCGATGCGGCTCTCCGTCTGGAACAAGCCCAGGGTGATCTGCTGCGCGGAGAATTTCCCCCGGCACATCGCCCTGCCCCGCGGCTGCCTCGAGGCCGCGACCGCCCTCTTCTCGGACCTCGGGATCCGGTGCGAACTTCGTGACGAGCGGTTCGGTGGCACACGCATCGATGTGTCATTCACTGGTTCACTTCGACCCGACCAGGATGAGGCCGTCGCCGGCATGCTGAACCACGACACCGGCGTGCTCGCTGCGCCCACCGCCTTCGGCAAGACCGTCACGGCGGCAGCGCTCATCGCTCGCCGTGGTGTCAACACCCTGGTCCTGGTCCACCGGACCGAACTGCTCCGGCAGTGGCAGGAACGCCTGCGGTCCTTCCTGGGTCTCGGCAAGGAGGCCCTCGGCACCATCGGCGGTGGGCGAAACAAGCCCACGGGCGTAGTCGACATCGCCGTGATGCAGTCGCTGGCGCGCAAGGGCGAGGTCGACTCGCGGGTCGAGGATTACGGCCAGGTGATCGTCGACGAGTGCCACCACGTCGGTGCCGTTTCGTTCGAAGCGATCATGCGGCGGGTCAGGGCGAGAAACGTCCACGGCCTGACCGCGACGCCGATCCGCCGCGACGGCCAGCAGCCGATCATCTTTATGCAGTGCGGACCGGTTCGCCACACCGCCGTGCGCCCTCCGAACGCACCGCACGACCTGGAGGTGATACCCCGGCTGATACGCGAAACGCTGACTTTTCCGGACGATGCCGGCATCCAGGCCGTCTTCCGCGCCCTGGCCGCAGACGATGCGCGCACGGAAGCGATCGTAACGGAGATCGAGCTCGCCCTAGGCGAGGGCCGCAAGCTGCTGGTACTCACCGAGCGGACCGACCACCTCGAACGGCTGCAATCTGTACTGGAGCGTTCGAATCCCATGCCTTTCATCCTCCATGGCAGGATGTCGAGGCGGCAGCGCTCCGACCTGGTCGAGCAGCTCGACCAGTTGCCGGCCGATGCACCGCGCGTGCTGCTCGCGACCGGGCGCTTGGTCGGCGAAGGATTTGACCACCCTCCGCTGGACACCCTTATCCTCGCCATGCCCGTCTCCTGGAAGGGCACGCTGCAGCAGTACGCCGGGCGCCTGCACCGCGACCACGCCACGAAATCCGCCGTCCGGATCATCGACTTCGTCGACACCGGCCACCCTGCCCTGCTCAGGATGTGGGAAAAGCGCCGGCGCGGTTACCTGGCCATGGGTTACCGGGTGGCCGAACCGCGCGATTGATCTCATACGCAAGTTGCGTATACTTTCGCGATGAAGCTGGTGTTCCTCTAAACCCCGCTGTTCACCCGTCTACTGCCGGGCTACCTGAACGACGAGGGCTATCGTGAACTGCAGCGGGTACTGCTGTCGAACCCGGAGATGGGTGTCCTGATCCCTGGCACCGGCGGCCTGAGGAAGCTCCGCTGGGAAGATGCCCGCCGGAGCAAGGGTAAGCGCGGCGGCCTGAGAGTCATCTACTACTACCTCTCGGTGGATCGGCAGGTCTAGTTCTTCACGCTCTATGACAAGGACGAAGCAACGGACCTGACACCCGACGAGAGGAAGGCCTTCAAGGCGGCTATCCAGGCGGAATTGACAGCCCGGAGGCGAAGACGATGAAGCAGAAGCGCAAGTTGTTCGACGAGCTGATGGAAGGAATCGACGCCATGCGCGCGCAGCGCGAGGGCAAGATCACGCTGCGCTCCCACGAGGTCGAGGAGCTGCCTCCCCTCGAGGTGGACGCGGACCTGATTCGCGACACCCGTGAGCGTTTGCACTTGTCCCGGGCCGTCTTCGCGCGCCGCCTCCGGGTGTCGACGCGCACGCTGGAGAACTGGGAGCAGGGCCGGGCTCGGCCGAATGCCCAGGCGGCCGCGCTGATCCTGATGGTGCGTCAGTTCCCGGACACGCTGGACAAGCTCAGCGAACTGGGTCACCACGCTGCCTGAGACCCGTTGTCGTGTAGGGACAATCAGGGACGGGAAAGCCTATCCAAAGCTCTCCCTTCTTAACGTATCGCACGGGGGTATTTTCGGGGGCATTTCAGGCATTTAGCAATATATGCTATTGATTTATAAGGAGTTGTTTCTGCCGCCGCCTCCACCAATATTTTTACATATATATCAATATCTTATAGTATATTTAGGCCACCGAAAGGCGGCCTTTCTGTTTCTATCTAGTAGGCTGTTCGATTCCGTTGTCTGGAACCACACTCAGTCCACCAAGTTCATATTTCGCATCGTTCGTCACCCTATCGGCGACAATTGGACACCGCACCAAACCTACAGAAGCGTGTTCATCATGGCCAAGGATCCTGACGAACTACCATAAGCCAATTCATAACGAACCATCAGTAGAATTAATGGACAGCTAGAATTCATTGATTTGTCTTGCCCGCGTCGGCGCAATAGCATGTCCCTCGGCTGGTTTTCGATCGCATCCCGTGCAACCGGTTCGTCATGACCGCACGGGAGTTCAGCTAGGCCAAACGAAGATGCGTGGAGCCCGTTGCACGGACCCCTGTCCGCTGAACCGGTCTTCCGGGAGACCCATCGCGCCGGCTCATAGCCATCGGCGCTGCAGGAGGTAGTCAGTTCGATGTTAAACAATCCCTTTGCAGAGGTTTCAGCGCTCGTGTCGCCATCGGTGATGCAGGCCTACGTGGTCCTGATGATCATCCTGGTCGTGGGCGGGACCATCATGGACATGCTGCACAAGCGCAGCGCCGAGTACTTCTTCGCAAACGCGAAGAAGGCACAGGCGAACGCCAAGCGCGAAGTGACCAGCGCCGAGAAGCTCGGCCTCGCCGTGCAGACGGTGGCGAGCGAGGTGCTCACCTCCTCCGAGTTCTGCAACGTGAACCGGCGGATCTCGCACCTGTTCACGATGTACGGCTTCGTGATCTTCGTGCTGACGTCCGCGATCCTGATCTTCGCCTACCCGACCCCGGACGTGGCGGCACCCGCCCTGCTCACCGTGCTCTGGCACCTCGGTGCAGTGAGCCTCTGCGTCGGCGGCTACTGGTTCTGGTTCGCGATCCGCGTCGACGTCGCTGCGGAAGGGGCCAAGTGGTACCGGGTCAGCGGGCGCGGCGACATCTTCATCCTCGGACTGCTCTCGATGGCGACCTTCGGCCTCCTCTGGTCGTTCGCCCAACAGGCCGGAGCCGGCACCCTGACCACCCTGCTCTTCGCGCTGTTCGTCATCAGCGCCACGGTGCTCTTCGGGACGGTCTACTGGTCCAAGCTCGCGCACATGTTCTTCAAGCCCGCCGCCGCGTTCCAGAAGAAGGTCACCAAGGCGGACGGTTCCCGGGAGAACCTGCCCGACGATTACGACCCGGCCGACCCCGCCGTGCAGGCGCGGTTCCCTGACATCAGGGAATACATGGGGGCCAACCCGCCCAACATGGGGCTCGGCATCAACCGCGAACCCCCCCGTCACTACTGATTTGGCTCTCGCGAGTCCGGAGAAAGCCCAATGCCAACTTTCGTATACATGACCCGCTGTGACGGGTGCGGCAACTGCGTAGACATCTGCCCGTCGGACATCATGCACATCGACACGGTCACGCGCCGTGCCTACAACATCGAGCCGAACATGTGCTGGGAGTGCTACTCCTGCGTCAAGGCCTGTCCGCACCAGGCGATCGACGTACGCGGCTACGCCGACTTCGCGCCGCTCGGCCACTCGGTGCGCGTGATGCGCGACGAGGAAAAGGGCACCATCGCGTGGCGGATCAAGTTCCGCAACGGCAAGAAGGACATCGACCTCCTCGCGCCGATCACGACCAAGCCCTGGGGCACCGCGATCCCGCAGCTGCGCGAGGTCGAACCGCCCAGCCAGGCGCAGCGTGACAGCCAGTTGCTGTTCAACGAGCCGAAGTACATTCGCTTCGATGACGGCGACCTGCATACCCTTGAGTCCAATGGGCTCAAGCTGAAAGAAGGGGTGTACTACTGATGGCTTACAAGACGGTCGTAGAAGACAACATCGACATCCTGGTCTGCGGTGCGGGCCTGGGTGGCACGGGCGCCGCGTTCGAGGCCAGGTACTGGGGCCGCGACAAGAAGATCGTGATCTCCGAGAAGGCGAACATCGACCGCTCCGGCGCGGTGGCGCAGGGGCTGTACGCCATCAACTGCTACATGGGCACCCGCTTCGGGGAGAACAACCCCGAGGACCACGTGCGCTACGCGCGCATCGACCTGATGGGGATGGTCCGCGAGGACCTGCTGTTCGACATGGCGCGTCACGTCGACTCGACGGTGCACCAGTTCGAGGAGTGGGGCCTGCCGTTGATGCGCGACCCGAAGACCGGGCACTACCAGCGCGAAGGCCGCTGGCAGATCATGATCCACGGCGAATCCTACAAGCCGATCGTCGCGGAAGCCGCGAAGAAGGCCGCCGACAAGGTCTACAACCGGATCTGCGTGACCCACCTGCTGATGGACGAGGCCAAGGAGAACCGCGTCGCCGGTGCCGTCGGCTTCAACGTACGCACCGGTGACTACCACGTCTTCAAGTCGAAGACGGTGATCGTCAGTGCCGGCGGCGCGTCCAACATCTACAAGCCGCGCTCGGTCGGCGAAGGTGCCGGCCGTGTCTGGTATGCGCCCTGGTCGTCGGGCTCGGCGTACGGGTTGCTCATCGGTGCCGGCGCCAAGATGACCCAGATGGAGAACCGCATCGTCCTCGCCCGCTTCAAGGACGGTTACGGCCCGGTGGGCGCCTATTTCCTCCATCTCAAGACCTACACCCAGAACGGTATCGGCGAGGAGTACGAGTCCAAGTGGTGGCCGTCGCTGCAGGAGATCGTCGGCAAGGAGTACCTCGACCCCGAGGCGTCGCACCTCACCCACCGGCCGATCCCGACCTGCCTGCGCAACCACGCCTTCATCTCCGAGGTGAACGCGGGTCGCGGCCCGATCCACATGGTCACCATGGAGGCGTTCCAGGATCCCCACCTCGAGGAGATCGGCTGGCACAACTTCCTCGGCATGACCGTCGGCCAGGCCGTCCTGTGGGCATCCACCGACGTCGACCCGAAGTACGAAAACCCGGAGCTGACCACCTCCGAGCCGTACGTCATGGGCTCGCACGCCACCGGCTGCGGCGCCTGGTGCTCCGGCCCGGAGGACGTCTCCCCTGACGAGTACTTCTGGGGCTACAACCGGATGACCACCGTCGAAGGCCTGTTCGGCGCGGGCGATGCCGTCGGCGGGACGCCGCACGCGTTCTCGTCCGGCTCGTTCACCGAGGGACGCCTGGCGGCCAAGGCGGCCTGCAAGTACATCGACGACGGCAAGGCCGAGGGCATCCGGGTGTCCGACGCGCAGATCGAGCGTCGCCGGGAGGAGATCTACAAGCCGCTGGAGACCTACCGGGTCTACCGCAACGAGATCACCGCGGGTTCGGTCAACCCGAACTACATCAACCCGCGTCAGGCGCTGGACCGCCTGCAGAAGCTGATGGACGAGTATTGTGGCGGCGTGACCGTCAGCTACATGACCAACGAGAAGCTGCTCAACATCGGTCTCAAGAAGATGAAGCTGCTCGAGGAGGACCTCGAGAAGATCGCGGCCGAGAACATCCACGAGCTGCTGCGCGCCTGGGAGGTCAAGCATCGGCACCTGTCCTCGGAGGCCGTCATCCAGCACACGCTGTTCCGCAAGGAGACGCGCTGGCCGGGCTACTACTATCGCGGCGACCACCTGAAGGTCGACGACGAGAACTGGCACGTCCTCACCGTCTCCCGGCGTGACCCCGAGACCGGCGAGTACACGATGGAGAAGGCGCCCTGCTACCATCTCGTCTCGGAGGACGAGGAGCAGGCGGCCTGATCATTTCCCGGTCGGAACTTCCGCCTCCCCGGCGGGAGTTCCGGACCCGGGTCGTGATTTGCAAACAGGAGATCAGCAGCGCAGGCTGTTGATCTCTTTTAGTTGATGGCCCCGGTAAAACCGGGACCCCTTGGTTGGCGGAAGCATGAATATCATCGAGCAGTCGGACGACGCGATCCTGGCCATTGCCCACCCGATGTGGGACGAGCTGATCAAGCACTCCAACGAGGGCGAATACGGCAAGTTCGTGCGCAATTTCTCCTACGACCTGCTGCTCGGGCTCAACGAGGTCGAGGTCGGCAAGCAGTTCGCGAAGAGCGAGCTGACCCGGAGTCTCGATACCAACTACGACTACCTCGGCCTGATCCGCCGGGGACAGCACGTGACGGTGCTGTACCGGGTGCGCAGCACCAAGAAGGACGGGGAGTGGCTCGGACGCCTTGTGCTCGGTTACGACAAGGACGGCGAGGTCAAGATCTTCAGTGCCTCGATTTTCTGATCGTCTGCAATCCCCTCATCCGTCGCCCGTTTGCGACAGCTGAATCGCGGAGTCCCAATATGGCCGAGACGTCTATGGAAGATCCGGTTGCCGACGGCAAGTTCGTCGAACTCACCTACAAGGTCATCGATGCCAAGACCAAGAGCGTGCTGACCGGGGTCGAATTCCCGATCGGCTACGTGCACGGGGTGAACGAGGCCCTCGCCCCGCAGGTGACGGCCGAGCTTGAAGGCCGGCTGCCGGGAGACGTCATCGAGGTCCCGCTCGACTGCAACAAGCTGTTCGGCCCGAGGGACGAGTCACTGGTCGTCACCGACCTGATCGAGAACGTGCCGGAGGGGTACCGCGAGGTCGGCATGTCCATCCTCATGGAGAACGCGGAGGGAAAGACCAAAACCTTCCTGGTCACCCGGGTGGATGAGAAGTCCGTGACCATCGACGGCAACAACCCCCTGTGCGGCCGCGAGGTGATCTTCCGGCTGGAGATCCTCGGCGTCCGCGACGCGACCGAGGAGGAGATCGCGCACGGCGGACCGGCCCAGTCCGCCCCCGACCTCGACGGCATCGCCGGCGCGGGCGGGAAGCTGAAGAGCATCCACGAGTAGGGCCGGCAAGGCGCATGGGCGAGGGCCGTCCCCGGCCATGAGTATGAGCGCAGCCCCGCGGAACGGCCAACGGCGCCTGCCCTGAGTTCGGAGATTCACGTTGCCGCAGCATCTCTACGCGGAAACGCTGCTGGCCCCGGGGCTCGGCGTCGTCTTCCAATGGCGGTTCCAGAACTGCGGACTTCACCTGCTCGACGTCCTCGACCCCGCATCGCCGGTGCACGGCGCGCTGCGGCAGGCCATCGAGCGGTTCGAGAACACCGTCTTCGAACTGGCACCCGACAAGCCGACGCTCATCGAGTGGGCGAACTCCCAGAACACCCTCCAGGACCCAGCGGATCGCCGGGAGCTGCGTCTTGGCGGTGCCCACGTCTTCCAGCAGTCCATCGAGCTGTTCCAGGGCCTGCAGATGATGACGGACCGGGCGCAGGACCCGCTCCGGCTCGCGGCAATCCATCACGACATCGGTGACGTCATGGGCTTCATTGGCCAGCGCAGCGGCAGCGCGCATTTTCTCGAGCAGGCGGCGATGTCCTACGAACAGGCGCTGGAGCTGCGTACACGGGACGTGACCCCGCGCGCATGGGCGCAGACGACCTGCAACCTGGGCCTGGTCTTGCTGACCCTCGGCATGCTCCAGGACGACGCGTCGCTGCTGAAGCAGGCGCTGCAGACCTTCAAGGAGGCGGTGAACTTCCTGCCCAGGGAAGAGGTGCCGGAGGACTGGGCCGCCGCGCTCTGCAGCGTGGCCACGGTGTTGTGCCTTCTGGGGACGCATCGGCGGGGCGCCCGCACCCTGGAGCAGTCCGTGGTGGCCTATCGCAATGTGCTGGCAGGGCGTAGCCCGGAGAAGAGTCTCGCCGCATGGGTCATCACCCAGAACAACCTCGCTGCAGCGATGCAGGCCCTGGGCGAGCACGAGGAGGACATCGCCTCGCTGGAGGCGTCCATCCCGCTCTACGACGCGCTGCTGAAAGTGCTCGACGATGACGCGTTGCCCCTGGTCCGGTCCGTGATCGCGGCCAACCGTGCATCGGCGATGGGCGCGCTGGCCGCCGAGTCGGATCACCTGGACATGGCGGAGTCATCGGTCGTCGAGTTCGAGCGGGTCGCCGCGCTGCTCGACGACACGGAATACACGCGTCTGCTGACCGCGGCCAGGGCGCGGGTCGATGCGTCACGGGAACTCGTGGACCGCTTGCAGGTGTGAGCGAGCGACCTGGAGCGCGCCGGCATGCGCCCGGCAAGTCAGCTTCCAGGAACGCTATAACGGAGGTGGGAGTTCGGTATTTTTTTACCGGCCCATAAAATGCGATTATCACGCTTGCATGCATGTCATTGAATTCCCGGGCCCAACCCGGACGTGCGCGGAAACTGCCATTGGAATCAATGAGATCAATGGTTTCTTTGTACGTAGGTTATTGACACAATACGTTGGTGTGAAGGCCTGCAACGTCGCCAGTGGCGACGGTGCAATTTTTGTCGTCTCGATAGAGAACACATACGGTGATGCCATGAGTGAACCAGCCAAGACCCGACCCAAGGTGCCGGAGGGAGAGTCCCGGTTTCTGAAGACCCGTCAGATGCCGCCGAACGAGAAGGGCTTCGTCGGCTACGAGACGATCTGGGAAAGCTTCCAGAAGGAAGTCGAGTACAAGACCCCGAAGAAGCCCTGAGCCACGCGGTCCGGGTGGGCCGCCTTATCGGCCCATCTCGAAGCCGCGCCACATGCATCCGCGTCGAGAACGACCGAGAAGTCGTTTTCGAGTGAACCGTCCTGGCATCCCGGGGCGGTTTTCATTTTCGATCGGCGCCCGTCCCCAATCTGCGCGCTCGTGTCACCACTCCAGCGGGCCGGCGTTATCCAGCACCGTTCGGGTGCTGCCGGGTAACACCGACGCGGGTTGAAGCCCGATTCGGCGAGACAAATCGGCAGGGAAGCCGATCTGGACGGCCGCAGGCCGCCCGTCGGGCGGGTATATGCAGTATAAACCGCCTTTTTGGTGGTTCGCAGCGCGCGTTTCGGCTGATCGGCGTCGGTACCTGCCGTCGGCAGGCCGCTCCGGCTCGCCCATCGGCGTGCAGATCGGCGTCATGCTCCCGAATTCGCCCCGGCGTGCGTATTCCGCGCCCATTCGGCCACCCATTCCACGGGCATTCGGCCATTGATTCCACGCTGATTCAGCCACCCATTCCACGGTCACTCGACCACTGATTCCACGGCCATTCGGCCACCCCTCGGGCAGAGGGGCGACGCAGGACATCGTTGGCTAGGATCGCCCCTTTTGCCGGAGCGAAAGGGGTCGAGATGGAGCGTTTGTCCATGCGTAAGATTCGAGAAGTACTGCGCCTGCGCTACGCGGTCGGGCTGTCCGCCCGCCAGGTCGCCGCCAGCGTGCAGATTGCCCACAGCAGTGTGAGCGAGTACGAGCGGCGCCTGGCCGCCGTGGGCCTGAGCTGGCCCTTGCCCGAGGGACTGAGTGACACCGCGCTGGAGCGGCGGCTGTTCCCATCGCCCCCGCCGGTGCCGAGCGAGACGCGGCCGGTCCCCCTGACCTTGTTCAAACTCATCCGCTGGGGGCGCCCTTCGTCGTCGGTTTCGACGGCCGCCACGAACGGGGTCTTGCCGCGCGTGCCACGCCCGCGCTTGTAGCCACGGCGGCGGCCACCCCAGTAGGCGCCGTCGAGTTGGACCAGGCCGGAAAGCTGCCGCGCGCGTTCGCGTTCAAGCATCGCCTGCATGAGCTTGTGCTTCATGAGCCAGGCGCTGTTCTGGGAGATGCCCAGTTGGCGCGAGAGCTCCAGCGAAGAGATGCCGTTCTTGGCCTGGGTGATCAGATGCATGGCCAGAAACCAGACATTGAGCGCCAGCTTGGAGCCAGCGAACACGGTGCCGGCCGTAACGGAGGTCTGTCTGCCGCAGGCGTTGCATTGAAACAGCCGTCGACTCTGCAGCGTGCAGTGACGCGTGTTGCCGCAGGCCGGGCAGACGAAGCCCTGCGGCCAGCGCCAGGCAAACAGGGCCTGCGCGCATTGCGCTGCCGTGCCGTACTGCGCCATGAATTTATGCAGACTCATGCCCCGCTGAAATTGCATCTTGTCCTTCGACATCGCCTATCTCCTTGTAAATCAGGGCGATGCCAGTATGCGGACCCCACTGGCTCACTAGCTGAGCCTCATTGGTAATCAGGAAGATCATTGGAGACTTGCCCGTCTCTGAGATGGCACGACTCGATCGCATGGACGGGTCCAGGTAAATACATAGCCCGGGAACGTCGTTAATGGTTACGGAGAGCCTTCCACGAGATCCGAGTAGGCTTCGAACTCGGCCATCAGCGAACTCACGCCACCCAGCGACCAGCCGCCATCCACAGGCAGCACCGTCCCGCTGATGTAACTGGCCAGCGGTGAGCCGAGGAATAACGCCGCCATGGAGATATCCTCGGTTGTCCCGAGGCGATCGAGCGGCACGGCCGCCCGTACTTTCTGCCGTAGTGCCGCCGTCGGCATCAGCCGTTCGACGCCCTCGGTACCGTCGATCGGTCCGGGCACGATCGAGTTCACGCGGATGCCGTCGGCGCCCCACTCTTGGGCCAGAGTCCGCGTGATCATGTCGACCCCGGCCTTGGCCGCACAGACATGGACCTGGGTGACCATCGGCACGAAGGACTGGGGCGCCGAAATGTTGATCACCGAGGCACCGGGCCTGCGCAAGAAGGTGTGGGCGGCGCGCAGCACGTGAAAGGTCCCGAGCAGGTCGATCTCCATGACCGCGCGGAACCCGTTGGGTGACATGTCGAGCGCCCGTGCCGGAAAGTTGCCTGCGGCCCCGGAAACCAGCACGTCGATCGGCCCAAACGCCGCCGCGGCCGAGGCCAGGGCCTGCTCGACGCCGGGGTAGTCACGCACGTCCGAGCAGCACCCCAGCGCATCCGCGCCCAGCGCCTCGAGCGCGGCGACCGTGGCATCGACCTTGGCCTGCGACCGGCTCAGCACCGCGACCCGGGCGCCTGCGCTGGCGAAGCCCTCAGCGATACCGCGGTTGATGCCACTGGTGCCGCCAGCGACGAACACACTCTTGCCGGAATAATCGATGGTGATCACCTCAACTGCCCTCCCCTGCGCCATGTTCCCGATTTATTTCACGCCATCCCGGTGAATCGACGGTCGCATTCCGTCCCCGGCCCGAATTCATCCTTCCGCCGCCAGCACCCGGCCGATCACCAGCCGCTGCACCTCCGAGGTGCCCTCGTAGATCTGGCAGACGCGCACGTCGCGGTAGATCCGTTCGACCGGGAAGTCGTTGAGCACGCCGTAGCCACCATGCACCTGGATCGCCGCCGAACAGACCCCCTCGGCTATCTCGCTGGCGAACAGCTTGGCCATCGACGCCTCCTTCAGGCACGGTTCGCCGGCGTCGCGCAGCACCGCGGCGCGCTGCACCAGCAGCCGGGCGGCGTCGATCCGGGTGGCCATGTCGGCCAGTT
>Ga0326597_10000779_pt1 | contig 54466 bp, 67 predicted proteins | sample RVTome_12_FD_203789 | JGI IMG/M metagenome (GOLD analysis project Ga0326597, IMG submission 203789) | Soil microbial communities from uranium-contaminated site in the Upper Colorado River Basin, Wyoming, United States - RVT100D185 | ecosystem: Environmental > Terrestrial > Soil > Contaminated >... | reverse complement strand
AGACTGATGCGCTTCTGCCGACACTTGTCCGCGTAGATCAATGTATGCAGGTCGGTAAAGACAGGGTGTGATGTTGTGGAGAATTGGTAGACGATTCCCCCGAAGCCGCTGATTTGTGGTCCTTGAATCGGGGATCGCACCCAGCGCTGGAGAGACCGCATTTTCCACGTTAGGTAGTCGTGCTGCGCCACTCCCTGCACAAACTTCACGCGGGCGTTCCCGCCCGGTCCGGGATTTCGGGAGATCGAAGCGTCGCCAAGCAGCGACCCGAGAACAATCGATCGCTCCGTAGGGGTTAGAGCGTCGCTCGCGTTGTATCGCTTCATGGTCTAAGCATAGCACAGCGCGGTGCAACATACTAACCCGGTGCAACGGCATGTACATGCCGTTGCCGACAAATATCGGGTGGTCTTCCGTCGCGCGCAGTCCGCCGTACTCCACAATTTTTCGTTCCCGCCGGGGGACCGCGCGCCAACCAACTATTCTTCGCGCAACTACCTGACCGCTCGCTTCATCGAAGGCTAAAACAGATGCCTCTAGTTTGCGGTGAACAACTTCCCCGATGGGCAGTGTTGACCCGTCGGCCAGTGTGACCCGTGAGCTGTATGGCAGGCACTCGTCGACAAGTAGTACGCGCGGCGTTTGTGGAAGATTCGGCACCGACTCTAGGCCCATCGTGAGCATGTCTGTGAAGTCGATGCTATCCGTGTCTCGCTTGAATCCCTCCCACGTCTTGATAAAGTCCCGAAGCTCCCAGCCTTGGTCGTACCAGACGTGATCTAGCGGATGTAGGAGAGCGCGCCCTAGGCTATACATGCTGAGCGCATCGCCTACGGCACCGTCTTGCGCGCTCACGCCGTCGTCAAGGCCTGCGCCCGTAACGGGGATCTTCCAGTCGTCGCGCTTACACGACTCATTCCATTCCTTGAGCAATGCGCCTTTCTCGGCGATCGGCGGGCGGCCTAGCGCCTGGTAGCAAAGCGCATGGATCGTTGTTGCGTGCCCTTCGGGCACGTCGATACGGCCAGCGAGCTCGACGGCGGCGGCCTTGGTGAAGCTCGTTAGGACGAAGTCAGATGGTTCGTATTCGCCGGAGTCGACCCAGCGCTCGCACATCGACTTAATTGTTGAGGTTTTGTCAACCCGAGCCCGGCGGCCCGACTATTCGGAGACGACGCAAGCTCATTGTTTGGCAACCTCCTTTCTACGAGCACGCGCATGAATCCGCGCGTGTTCTCCCTGAGACGGCAGTACGGCAAGGTTTTCGGGACGGTTGTCGAGGATGTTCCCGTTGATGTGGTGCACTACTTCCTTCGGTAAAAGGGCGCGCCCGATAGTAGCCTCCGCAATAACGCGGTGCATGTGGCGACCATTGAGCTTGCGGTACGCCTTGCCGTCGCCGCGACCGCGTTGCCTTTCCGCTCTCGCCGCCGCTGTCCGTCTTGCCGTGCCTGCGTTTGCACACGGCCGCGAACAGTATTTCTGAAACGGCTTTTCCTTTAACGGATGGTACGGCTGGAGGCACGTTTCACACGTTCGAGTCTCTAGAAGGTTCCGCGCGCGTGGACGACCTCGCCGCGTCATTCCGACTCCATCGCGGCGGCTAACGCGGCTTCCATCATGCGCCGGATGCGCGGCTCAGTGAGTCGGATGGCCGGCGTCGAACGGCGATGGTACGCCATGCGATGCGCGGGGGAAACGTAGCGATGATTCCGGCGCCGCGGAATAAACGTCTCTCCGCACCCACAGGCGCAACGACGCGCCGTTTTTTCGGTCAATGGCGTTATAGCCATAAACGCCCCTTCGTTTGACGTGAACGCATGTACGCGCTATTCTAGCACCTGCTACGGGTGACGTAGCGCATGGAGGAACGATCAATGCCCACACCGCACTTAGTCGACCGGTTCACGGACGCCACGGAGCGCAAACGCGCGCTCGAGGCCGAGCTTCGAGAGGCCAAGGACGAGTTAGTTGCCGTCGAGGCGGCGCTGCTCGAGGAGTTCCTAGCCGAGCGCGTAACGTCCGTCAAGACAGACGCAGGCCAAACGGTCTACTCACACACGTCAACGCTGGTCGGCGGCGATACGGCGCTACTGCACTCGCTGTTCAGTGATAACGGATTGCTTGAGCTCGTAACGATTTCGCATCCGAAGTTACGGGCGTGGTACCAAGAGCATGAACGAGAGGGAACGCTAGCCACCATCCCTGAGTCAATCCGTGGCGCGCTCAAGGTCGAGAAACGGACGGGGCTACGCGTTCGCGGCTCGTAACCGCACACGGACCAAAGTTCATATTTCAAGGAGCAATGCTCAATGGGTAAGGATTCACTTGCAACGCGCGAGTCGTACGCGCTCACGATCAATGATGACGTCGCCCGCCAGTTCGCGGAGATGGCGGCTGGCGGCGGCGCGATCGATGTGACGGTACTGCCGACCGTCAAAGTTCCCGCCGGCGGCGGGCTCAATTTTGAGTTGCCATCGGGCGACGCCACGAAAGAGCTTCGCGGGGTAATGATCCTGCGGCAGCCGGTGCGCGCGTATTGGGCGGGTTCGATTGAGGATACGGGCGGCGGGCAGCCACCCGATTGTTCGTCACAGGATGCGGTGACTGGCCACGGCGATCCGGGTGGAGACTGCCTAACCTGCCCGCTGTCGCAATGGGGCAGCAAGCCGGATGGCGGCAACGCGCAGGCTTGCAGGCATATCACGCGGGTTTTTCTGCTGCAGCCCGGCCACCGGCTGCCGCTGTACTTCCCGGCGCCGCCGTCGGCGTTCCGAGCGGCGTACGTCTACAATCTCGCGCTGTTCGATACCAATACGGATCCGTTCGGCGTCGAGACGGTGATTACGCTCGAGAAGACCCAGAGCAAGGGCGGCGTCGGGTACTCCCGGCCGGTGTTCCGGCGGGGCGAGCCACTCGCCGCCGAGGAGTCCGACGCGATCCGCGTGTATGCAGCTCGGCTCGTGCCTGCGCTGAAGGGCATCCCCGTCGCGCAAGCGGACGCGGCGTAGTGACATGCGCGCCGTGGCATTTGACATCGCCACGGCGCGCATGTACGTTTGTCTTGCTGCCAAGCAACAAAAGGAGTTGGGGTGCTCAAGTCAGAAGGTAGGTATCATGGCGACAACGGCCTTCGCACCAATTCCTTTGGGTTGCTTGGCAGCCTCCCTCTGGGCATCTGCGAAGGCCGTTCCTTTTCTTGCGCCGACAGGAATACGCGCTGAATACGCGCAGAATACGCCTAGCTAACAGGTATGAATACGCCGAATATGCCCTTTTAAGAAAAAAAGCGGCCCTCCACTTTTTTGCCAGAATACGCTATTCAGCGTATTCACTTCTGTTAGAGAGCCCCATTAGGCGCGTATTCACGGCGTATGCAGGCGTATGCAGGTGACGCGCGGAGCGGAAGATCCCCTGCGACTAGTCGCCCTTGGCTGGGGCGTCGTTCCGTTGCATACGCCGACGGATGGCCGGTGTAGTTGCGGTGACGCGACCTGTGGGCATCCTGGTAAGCATCCGCGGCTAGCGGAGGGTGAGCTGGCGCCGCTGTGGGATGCCCACCCAACACGCGAAGCGGTGTCCGCTTGGTGGCAACGCTGGCCGGACGCGAACATAGGCGTGCTTACGGGGAAGCTGGCCGGTCTAGTCGTTCTTGATATCGATCCGCGTCATGGCGGCGAGGCGTCGCTAGAGGAACTTATCGAAAAGCACGGCGCGCTGCCGGACGGACCGGTGTGCATCACCGGTAGCGGTGGTCAGCACTACTACTACCAGTGGCCCTCGGAACTGGACTTGCGTAGTCGCCCAATACTACCAGGCATCGACATCAAGGCAGCCCGAGGATACGTCGTGGCGCCACCGTCCATGCACGCATCTGGGAGACCGTACACGTGGGAGGCGTCGGCGGAACCGTGGGATACGACAATTCCGCCATGCCCCGCGCACATCATTCAAAGCTTCCAGGTCGTATCTGCGCTGAGTTCGTCGATCTATGTAGTAGACGACGAGCCGTTCGACATCCAGCGGGTAATGCTGATGTCTATCCCATCGGGTCTTCGCAACCTTGCACTGACCCAGATCGCCGGACACTTTTACGGCAAGGGCGAGGCGCTCGAATCGGTGCTGCAGCAACTACATGGAGTGAACGCACGTCTTTGCGATCCGAAGCTGTCGGATAAGGAAGTGCGAGGTATCGCGGAATCTGTTCACCGGACGCATCTACGAAGCGAGCAGCGACGGACACGAGCGCTCCGCCTGGCAATCCCCGACGCGGATATAAAAAGCCTTACCCCGAAGGACCGCATCGACCATGTAGACGCACTACTGGCCATGGCGGTATTAGACGTGCCATCCGTGGCGGACTGGTCGCTATCGCAAGGCGCAAACCCGGAATACACACTCCGGTTTCGGGACGGCCGTTCGGTTTCACTGGGTCCGAGAATCGGCGATCAAACCACTATCCGGCATCGCCTCCTAGACGGCGGGCCGCTGATCCTCAAGCCAGTTAAGGCGCCCGAGTGGCTTCGCTGGGCGGCCGCGATGCGGTCGCTTGTAAGGATCGAGCAGTTCGAACCGACCGACGCTCGAGAGATCGTGGAGGATTGGCTCTCACACTGGACAGAAATTCAGCCAGTGATAGACGAGCCCGAGCCTGACGAACTGCGTAGCGCATTGAATCAGAGCATCGTCCGTATCAATGGGCGGCTATGGCTTCGCCCTCAGCAATTACACGGTCGGCTATTTCACAACGGGTACCGGAAGCTAGATATCAGTGACGTATACAAACGACTGACGCAGGCCGGATGGAGACGAGGATCACTAATGGTAGAAGGATCGACAACCAGCGGACGTACTAGCGTCGGCGCATGGAGGGAAGGATGACCATATTCAGGCGCTACACCGCCAACGAACTCCGCCGGGACGGCTACCCAACCGTTTGGGATTCAATTGGCGACTGCGTGCGTACACGGGCACATCATCGCTGCGTGCGGTGCCAGCATCCGTATCGAGTCGGCGCCATGGGGTCGGGCGAATGGACTCGCTGTGACGACCACTGCCTCCACGACGGACCGACGAGGCCGGTCGGGCTGGTTGGATTCGAGGCGCAATGGCGCATCCTCACAGTGCACCATCTGAACGGGGATAAGTCAGACTGCCGCTGGTGGAATCTCGTGGCGCTCTGCCAGCGCTGCCACCTAACGATTCAAGGTAAAGTCAAGATGGATCGCCCGTGGATGTTTACTCATTCTGAGTGGTTCCGTCCCTACGTGGCCGGACACTACGCAGCTAGATATTTAGGCGAAGACCTGACTCGCAACGAGGTGATTCTTCGGATTGACGAACTACTAGAGCTTGAGGCAATACATATTCTAGGGCGCGCTCCGTTGGGGGTGAAGTGATGAGCGCTCCCTGGCCCCACCAGATCGCCCACCGCGACCACCATCTAGCACTCTGGGCGCAAGGCCGAGGCGCGGCCAACTTTAGCGACATGGGTGCCGGCAAGAGCCGGACGGCTATTGAGTGCCTGAACGAGACCCGACCACGACGGACGCTGATCCTTGCACCTAAGTCGGTCGCGAGCGGCGTTTGGGCTGGCCAGCTCGAGCAGTTTGCAACGTTCGATCCGATCGTTACCGAACTAGCATCCGGGCCCGTCAAAGAGCGCATGGCGCAAATCAAGAAAGCATTGACGTGGAACCACCCGGTAACCGCGATCGTGAATTACGAGGCTATCCCGCTTGGCAATAAGTTCGGCGAGATGCTGGCAGCCACGGAATGGGATGCGCTTATCTGCGATGAGTGTTTTCCGGCTGGCACCGCGGTTGACACGCCTGCTGGGACCGTACCGATCGAGGCGCTCCGTGAAGGCGATGCGGTGTGGGGCGAGCGGGACGGGATTGTAGTGCCAACTCGTGTGCGGTCTACATTCAGCCGCGCCTTTGTCGGCGACCTCGTGCAAGTCAATGGGGTGGCGATGACGCCGGAACATCCGGTGTGGACACAAGAGGTTGGGTACGTAAAGGCACTAGACGCAGCGGGCCTCACTGTGATAAAATCCCCGTGTGCCATACAAGAACCCGCTTCGATTTCCGGGGCTTTGCAAGGAGTGCGGTCGCTCCTTTATGGGCCGGAGGGCAAGTGCGGAGTTTTGCGGCAAGAGGTGTTCAGGACGCTGGCGTATGCGGAATCGCCCCGACTTAGTGGCGAAGGCGCGCGTGGCAATGAATCAGATACGTTCGCGCCCCGAGGTACAAGCCAAGCTCGCGCGGCATTTATCGGGTCCGACCAATCCATTCAACGATCCGCGGGTTCAGCGGAAGTCTCAGATCGCATTACGCGAGCGGGGATACGCGCACCTCAATGGGGGAAACGGGAAGCCGCTTTCAGTTCCGCAGCGACTATTAGCAGCGCGGCTGGGGTGGGCCACCGAGGTCGTGGTGAGGACAGGTACGCGCACCAAGGGCAAGCCGCCTCACTACAAGATCGATATCGCGGACCCGGTGTTAAAGATCGCAATCGAGGTGGACGGGCAATCTCACGAAACCTCGCGGGTGCGGGCCGCGGATGCGCGGAAGGATTCCTGGCTCCGAGATCATGGCTGGCGCGTGCTGAGGTTCAAGAATCCCGAAGTGATGAGCGACCTGGACGCAGTGGCGAACACGGTCCTAGACGCCGTACGGTCTACAACCTAGAGACTGAAACGGGAAACTACTTCGCGGGCGGACTACTGGTCCACAACTGCCACCGCATGAAAGCCCCCGCCGGTAAGCAGTCGCGCATGGTCGCCAAGATCGCATCGGGCATTCCGCATCGTCTAGAGCTAACCGGTACGCCTATCAGCGGCGCCGACGGACCGCTCGGCATCTATGCGCAGTATCGAGCGATAGAGCCGCGGGTGTACAGCACGGGCGGCGTGCCGTGGACGTTCACCTCGTTCAAGGCGCGATACACACGACCCGCGCGCTGGGGCTCACACGACGGCGTAACGTCAATGCGTGCGGGCATACTACAGCCGTGGGCCTGGCACAATCTCGATGATCTCAAGGCGCGAATGTGGTCGATAGCCACCCGCGTCGAGACTGCCGACGTTATCGACCTACCGGACCACGTGGACCTGCAACGTGTGTGCGAGCTCGAGCCGGAGGCGCGGCGGTTTTACCGGAAGCTGGAGCGCGACCTGATCGCGGACATCGCTGACGGTACGGTCACGGCGGCCAATGCGCTGGTTCGAATCCTGCGATTGCAGCAGACTACCGGCGGCGTGGTGACTGACGACGATGGCGTCGAACGTCGCGTGTCACACGCCAAGGCTCGCGCGCTGGCGGATTTATTGGAAGACATCGACCCTACTGAACCGGTGGCGGTGTTCGGACGATTCCATGCGGACCTGGATGCGATTCGCGCGGTGAGCCAAATGGCTCACCGTCCCTACCTGGAGATATCTGGGCGCATGAATCAGTACGCGGATTGGGGTAGACGCAATGGCGAGTCGCACGGCACGGCGCCATTGATCGCGGTACAGATCCAAGCCGGCGGACTTGGTATCTCACTCGTACAGGCGCGGTACTGTGTTTTCTATTCGTTATCGCATAGTTTGGCGGAGTATGACCAGGCGAGGGCACGCGTCTTGCGGCCCGGCCAGGGGCGAAACGTGACGTACGTACACCTCGTGGCGCAGGGGACGATTGACGGGGCTATATACCGAGCGCTTGAGAAGCGTGAGAACGTGGTTCATTCAGTGATCGGAGGGTTGCGGTGAACGCCTCGGAAATTGCTGAACTTGTACGCAGTGAGGAAAAGCGACAGGCGCTTGCACGCGCCTGGTGGAATCATCCGCTCGCGCGACATGCTATGGAGGTGGCGGGACCTGAGGACCGTTGGGGGCCCGCCGGACCGGTAGAGGCGATTGGGTATCAGTTCATGGTCGCGGGGCTTGTCCTTGTCGGCGACGTCGATCCCGCACTGGGCGCCGCTCCTTTTGATGGAGATTTCCGTGGATTGGTACTACTAGCGCTTACCCTGCACGATTCACCCACATACTTTATAACAAGACGGATTTTAGAGATAGCACTAGCGGCGCCGCTGCCAGATTACACACTCAACGTAGACCTCCCACACCCTAGCATGAGCATTCTCTGGCAAGGCGAGCTGGTATTACGCGATCAAGATCACGCGAAGGAACTCGACTGGGGCTGGACCGTTGTTGTAGACAATCCCGAGCGGGGCAATCTTCTCCTGTATATGGGGGGTAGAATTGCAAAGGACAGATTGGGGGTCGTGGGGCGTACGGGTCATTATGGGCAACGGTTGGGCGGCAATGACGCGTCTAATCAAGAGGTGGAAGCGAGTGAGTGGGCTATTCTGACAAAGCTTATTGCCTTTATAAATTCTCCATATGTCAGTTCGAGTCTCCTGCATCTTTCACGACCAATTCGCAAGTCTTTGCGCGACGCGCACATGTCAACAGAGACGCTTCTCCACGTTGTAACCCTGCGTCGCGAAGCCTCAAATGCCCAGCGAGACTTCGACGCGGCAGACCGTGAATACCGGCATCAGTGGTGGGTATCAGGTCACTATCGATCTCAATGGTACCCGTCGCTTGATCGACATCGAACGATCTGGATCGCGCCGTATCTCAAAGGACCGTCCGGTGCCCCGATGATCCAACACGTATTCGAGGTGAAACGATGAAGCTACTCTCCGACTCTGGCGTTCGCGAACGCCGCTACGACGCGGCTCATGGCCGGTGTTCGCTCCGATTGTGCACTCGCACCCACTTGCTGTTCGGTCAGGAGGCCCGACCGACTGGGAGTACTGGCAAGCGTTCGACGAGCGATTCCTCGGCTCCTGCGACGCGCTGCTGATCGATGCCACCATGGAGGGATGGGACGATTCCAAGGGTATCGCCGCCGAACGCAAAATCGCATCCCGACTCGGTAAAGTGGAGTATCGTTTACTTGGTTGGCACGACAACGGCCAGCCGATCCTGGAGGGTGGAGAATGGTCCAGGACCTAATATCAATGGCCAAAGCATTGACGTGGACCGGCGTCGGGGTTCTGATCTTCGGGCTCCTGGCCGTGATCGTTGCTTGGTGGGCAGGGATCATTGACTCGTTGCGACCATCATCGCCGTACGGGTTGCGGTAGGCTTGAACCATGCAGCGTAGAACGACCGCACACTCCGTCATGCGTGCGAACACCCGGATAAAAGCCGTGCGCGCGCTCCAAATGCGAGTCGAAGGAAAGACGCTCCACCAGATCGGTAGTGAGTTGGGCGTGAGCTATCAACGCGCTGCGCAGTTCATCGAAATGGAGTTAGAGGAGCGCGGACGAGAACCAGCCGATACGATCCGGCAATTAGAGTTGCAGCGGCTTGATGAGCTCCTAAAGTTCCTTTGGAAGCGTGCCAAAGCATCCGAGGGACTGGATCACGCGGTAACGGATCGAATCCTTCGTGTCATGGATCGCCGGGCTAAGTACCTAGGACTCGACGCGCCCATCAAGATCGATATGCAGGGAGAGCTACAGAAGTTGTCTGAGCAGTACGCATTGAGCGACGAGGATCGCCGCGCCGCCGTTGCCGAAGCCGAGCGCATCCTGGCCGATGCTACAAAGCCCGGCGCGTAGCAGTCCAGAATCTAAGCCGATCGCGTCGCACGTACGCGAAGCGTTCGCGATTGCCGTCGCGCGTGTCGAAGCTAAGAAGCGACTCGTTGCGAACCGTATCACCAGACCAGACGACGAGCTTCGATTTACCAAGGCCGACGGCACTACCTACGAACCGCTAGGCGACGGGCAGCGCGCGTTCCTAGCTAGTACGGCACGCGTGGCCGCATTCGTCGGTGGCCGTGGTTCGGGGAAGACGGCCGCCGGCATCCAGAAAGGCGCGCCGCGCATATGGCGAGGGCTCGACGGCGCCATAGTGGGACCGAACGTTCCGCACTTCTCACTATCCACATGGCCCGAGGCGGAGCGTTGGATACCCTGGAACCTCGTCACCAACCACAACAAGCAGCACAAACGGCTAACGTTCAGCACCGGCGCTAACGTCTGGTACGGCGGCATCGAAGATCCCGACGCGTGGCGAGGCCCGAACCTCAATTGGGTCTGGTTCGATGAGGCGGCCCGGAAAATGGACCGCGGCGCGTTCGACGTGCTGCTGGCTACTGTACGCGTCGGACCTAGCCCACAGATGTGGATCACTACCACGCCGCGCGGCATTGGGCACTGGCTCTATAACGTTCTGCACCGTCAGCAGTTCAGCGACGACCCCGAGGAATCCGAGCGCGTGCTCATGGCGCTTCGCGCGGCGCTCGGCGACCAGCAGCTAATCGAGACGTTCCACGGATCGATTGATCAGAACGCCGACAACCTCGACCCCGCGTACTACGCCAGCCTCAAGGCCATCTACGTGGGTCTGATGGCCGAGCAGGAGCTAGAAGGCCGGTTCGTCGGGCTCGAGGGGCTGGTGTTTGACAACTGGACAACCGACAACGTGGATGACCTCGCAGAGTATGACCCTGCGAGATCTATCGAATGGTGGGTCGATGATGGCTACGCGCATGGCGGCGGACCAGGCTCGGCTAGCTACCATCCGCGCGTCGTACTGTTCGCACAGGAACGATCCGATGGCGGCGTGAACGTTATCGGGGAGTGCTACCAGACCCAGGCGCTAGCGGAGCGCACCGTGGCCGATTGTCTAGGCGTACGGGTCGAAGCCTTGGATCGCTGGCCGAACCTCAAGGACGACGACCGCCATGATGCAGGCGCAAAGCTACCTGGCCTAAGCGTAGGTGCATCGTGGCCGTGGCCGGCGCCGGAGATCGCCTACGTGGATTCCAGCGCAGTCGAACTCAAGGCGCGCATCTGGGAGCTGGGCATCCAGACCTTCGGCGCGACGCATAGTGTCGAGGAGGGCGTCAAGGTCACACGCTCGTTCGTGCGTGACGGCAACGACCGCGCATTACTACGCGTGCATCCTCGTTGCCGGAACCTGATCCGTGAGATGCAATCGCTACACTATGCGGAAGGCGACGCGGCTACGGCACGGCAGGGTACCGGACAGCCCAAGCCGGTGAAGATTGACGACCATGGTTGCTTCGCTGCCGGGACGCTCGTAACTACCGCACGCGGCGATATCCCTATTGAATCGGTGGTCGTTGGAGACCGGGCGTGGACGCGGTATGGGTGGCGGTTAGTTACTAGACAGGCGCAGACAGGATCACTGGTTCCCGTGGTGACACTCACAACCAGTGACGGCCGAGCACTTCGGGGAACGCCCAATCACCCGGTCTGGATCGACGGGCGCGGCTGGGTTCCGTTGAATGGATTGCGATACGGTGATAGGATGTTGGTATGGCAGTCGACCGAATCGTGTTTGGTGGCGTCGAGTATCGGCGTTACCCAAACAGCCCAAAGATTTCTCTCCGAACCTACTACCGGCGAACACACACGCGTGGATGTGAAACGTACTTACACCGGGCCGTCTGGAAAGCCGCGCATGGAACGATCCCGCGTGGATGGCACGTTCATCATCGGGACGGAAACCCGCTCAACAACAACCTCTCAAACCTTGAGTCGATTGAGGGCACTGCGCATCAACGACTTCACGAGCATCCGGGTAATCCGGAGGGATTGGCAAAGGCGCAAAGGGCAGCGGTGCATTGGCACCGGTCGCCGGAGGGGAGAGCGTGGCATCGCTTGCACGGCGCACGGATTTGGGCGAATGCCCCGTTTCGGGACTACCAGTGTGACCAGTGCGGCGCGGGTTACCGATCTCGGAATGCCGACGCCAAGGGCACCCGGTTTTGTTCAAACCGGTGTAAAAGCGCATGGCGTCGTGCTCAAGGGCTCGATAATGTCACCAAGCCATGCGAGCTTTGTGGGCAGCTCTTCACGTCGAATCGATACGATCGAGCTAGGTTCTGCTCCCGACTATGTGGAACACGTAGACGATCTCGGGGAGCGCGCGGACGTTTTCAATCTAACGGTTGAGGGCGCGCACGAGTACATAGCAAACGGCATACTTGTTTCGAATTGTGACTGCACTCGCTACGGGCTATGGACCCGTCGATACCAGGCGTAAGAAACACGTACACTACGTAAGACCGATGCAGGGGTAATACAGACCCAATGCGGGACTAATGGCAGAAGATCGTTCGACGCAGGCGATCCGCCGATCCGTTGAGGACCCATTCGACCCGAGCCAGGGCTTCGGCGGCATGTTCGGCAGCGAGGGTGTTCTGTGGCTGGCGAGCGCCGCCGACGATACGCCGCCGTGGGGATGGTCGACGCACCGCGAGCGCGACAAGAAGCTACGTCAGTTCATCTCACAAGAGACCGTGCTATCGAGCGCGGTCTACACCGTCGCTGCCCAGAATGCGTCTCTGACGTGGGAGCTTGAAGGCCCACCGAATACCGTCCGTGCCGCTCAGGACATGCTCCACGAGGCTAACTGGGGCGATGGCTGGACGGGATTCATCACCCAGCTAAGCCTCGATCTGTATAGCCAGGACAATGGCGCATTCATCGAGATCGTGCGTCGTGGCCCCAGCGAGACCGATGCTGTAGTGGGCATCAAGACGCTAGACGCGCGGCGATGTCTGCGGACGGGTGATCCGTTCCGACCGGTGGTCTACTGGGATCGTGAGGGTAAACGCCACGAGCTCAAGCGGCACCAGGTAATCATCGTGGCCGAACTTCCCAGCGCGAGTGAGTGGGATCGAGGGATCCAGTATTGCCTAGCTGGCGATTCGCAGGTACGCATGGCCGATGGAACGTCGGAACGCATTCGCACACTAGTACGTGAAAAATCAAATCGCCTTGTGCTGTCGGTCAATGAGCGCGGTGAGTTGGAGCCACGCCCAATTACGGCTTGGTATGAAAACCAGCGAAACGGTCGCTCTTGGGTCAACGTGCGAGGAGCGTTGTCTCAACTCACGCGCGGTGACAAGAGTCGTAATTCTTGGGTTACCGAGGACCATCCAATTCTGACGCCGAGTGGGTGGGTGAACGCCGGGCGGTTGCAACCGGGCGACCCCATCGTGACCGAGGCGCCGTCTCCGAACAGCCGTCAGATACGACTCGTCATTGGAACCATGCTGGGCGATGCCAGTATGCGGCGCACTGGCGATCGCGCATCTCTCTCCGTTTCGCACCTAACACGCAATGCTGACTGGCTAGAACTCAAGCATGCGGCTCTCTCCGAATTCGGATGGACTCAGTGGCACGACGAAGTGCGGGGCATGTCGCACTCCATGACGAAAGCACAGGCGGCTTTCGTGGGATTGCGCTCGACGTTCTATCGGAACGGTGAGAAGCGCATTCCTCTGGACCTTCTGAAGCGCCACCTGTCACCTGAGCTATTGGCCGCGTGGTACCTAGACGACGGCACTATTTACAAGCGCCTCAGCGATGACCACAACCGCCGTCCGACGGCCCGAATCGGAACATGTGGGTATCCCGATGAAGATGTTCAGGGCGCAGCCGACATCCTCACGGCGGCGGGGTTCGATTGCCGTCTCTATAGAGCCGGTAAGGACATCGACGGTTATCACCTGGGGTTCAGCGTCAAAGGCAGCGCAGCCCTATTCGCGTACATCGCGCCCCTTGTTCCGCCCTCCATGCGCTATAAGCTACCGCCCGAATCTGAACCGTTTGATATGGGCCGGTGGAACCTTGGAACGGCCGAACGATTCATTGATCGCGCGGTCGTCAGTCGGGATGGACCGCCATCAGCACAGACCGTGTATTGCATCGATGTCGAAGGAAATCACAACTTCATCACGGCTGGCGTGGTGGTTCACAACTGCGCGCTTACCCGCGTGCTCAAAGCGGCGCAGATCATGCGATCGGTCCAGCAGTACCAGGACGAAAAGATATCCGGGCGGGACCCAACGAGCATATGGCTAGTATCCGGCGTACAGACCAAGCAGATAACGGATGCGATTCGACAGGCCAAAGAGAACGCGGACAACCGTGGATCGGTCCGGTTCATGCCACCAGTGCTAATGGGTGGAATTGATCCGAGCCTCAATCTCAACACAACGCAGATCAACCTCGCTAGCCTGCCCGAGGGCTTCGACTACGAGGTCTGGAACAAGTGGTACATCGCACAGGTGGCGATGGCGTTCGGGCGCGATTACCAGGATTTTGCACCGCTGCCGGGGCGTGGGATTGGTACCGGTGCCGAGGCCGAGACCCTTGCGATGAAATCACGGGGCAAGGGGCAGGGCCTGTTCATAAAGAAGCTTGCCCATCTGCTGAACTTCTACGGCGTACTGCCTCGCAGCGTGACGTTTCGATGGGATGAGTCCGATCCGGATTTCGAGCAGCGTGAGGAGCAGGCCAGAAAGCTTCGTGCCGAACGATTTCAGATCTACACAACCACGGGCGTGCTCACGCCGGCGGTGGCGCGTCAGTTGCTCCAGCAGGATGGCGATATTCCACAAGAGGCGTTGGACCTAATGACCGAAGAAGACAAACTGCCCAACGCTGCCGTCAACGACGATACGCAGGCGAATGAGCAAGGTCGTACTGAGGGCGAGATGGTCGACGAAGACGTATCCGGTACGCAGGCCACGGGCGGCGCTCGAGCACTCAAAGGCCGCGACGCGCATGAGCGCATGGGACGTGCGACCAACGCGTACCAGGACAAGCTCGTAGCATCGGCGCAGCGGTTCATCGATCGCGCGGCGCGTGAGCTACTCGACCTTGCGCCCGAAGAACGCTCACGCCGGTTGCCACCGCTGATACAAGACTTCGAGGCCGAACTGCTTGCGCTCGGTGATCGCGAACTACCGAAGGCGTACCGGCTCGCGGCGCCGGGGCGAATGTTATCGGACCTTGACCAGCAGCGTATACGGCAGGCGACGGCGCGGAACGCTACGTACGTACGCGAGAGCCTTGTGCCTTATGCGCGACAGCGGATCATGGAGGCGTTCGACGAGGCGGATGCAGCGGCGGGCATGGCGCCGGCGCAGGATCGCGCACGGATTCAGCGAGTACGCAGGGTCGTACGAGACGAGCGTGGTCTAATTTCGGAGATCGTGGAGTCGTTCGAGCCAAAGGAGCCGGAGAGCAATGGGCGTCAGTCAGACCTTAGCTAACGAACTGTTGGATGCGATATACAACGCCGACGCGTACTCCGTCGCAACGCCGTTTTTGTCGTTGCACGACGGCGATCCGGGCACGACCGGCGCAAACGAAATCGCTGGCGGTAGTTATATCCGCCAGGCGATAAGCATGGCTGCAGCCGCGACGGGCGCTATTACCAGCGACGCCGATATCACGTTTGCGGACATGCCCGCCGTCGGCGGATCGGGCGTGACTCATGTGGGTGTGTGGACGGCGAACACGGACGGCACGTTCCTCAAGGGCGGCGCGCTGACGTCGGCGAAGATCGTCAACGCCGGGGATTCGTTCGTCGTGCCGACGGGCGACCTTGACGACACTTTTTCCTGAGTAGTTTGAGGCCGGAATGATGGCCATCGCCTATTTCGGTCGCACCGCGAACCCGGCTGACGAAGGCTCGCTCGGCGGTCCCGATGTAGTGCTCACACCGCCCGCGTCCATGCTGGCGGACGACTACGTGGTCGTGATTTGTCGGTATTCCACCACGAGCGGCGCGCTCACGTTTAGCGCATCGACCACGGGCGGGCAGACGTGGGAAGCGGATGCCCAGCGCGGTAACGGCGCTAATACGCTGACTCAAATCCTGCGATGTCGGTTCAACGGCACGTGGGATGCCGACCCGGTGTTCACGATTTCCAGTGGCGGCGCGAGCAACATCAACGGCGTGATGCTTGTCTTCCGTGGCGTGGACGCCGCAACCGCGATCGACGTTGCGGAGGCGAGCGCGAACTTTACGGCGCCCGGCAACCCCGGCCCGTTCGACATCACCATCCCAGAGATCACGACGCAGACCGATGGCGCGATGGTGATCGCGTTCTGGGCGACCAAGGACGACAACCAGTGGGCGATACAGACTGCCGTATGGGCTAACCCGAGCGGCGAGACGCAATGGCGTAACCAGACTGGCACCGACTCGTCTATCTCGGCTGGTTACCTAGAGGTTGCGAGTGCGGGCGGCTCTGGCGCTGTCACGAACCGCCAAACTGCGCTAGGGGGCGACAACGGCAACTGGCACATCCTGGCGCTACGCCCCGCGTCCGGGGGCGCCGTTGTTGAAGGCGCTTCCGCACTAACCGTTACGGCGGACCTGGACTCCACTGCGCTTGTCGAGCAACAGGCGATAGCCGCGCTCAGTGCGACGGCAGACCTAGACGCGGTGGCAGAGCTAACGATTCCCGCGGTTGCCGCACTTAGCGCGACGTCGGACCTCGATGCAACAGGTGAGTTGACCATTGAGGGAGCGGCTGCGTTCACGGCTGCATCCACCCTGACGGCGACTGGATCGCCTACGGTTACAGGCGCGGCGGCGCTATCGGCAACGGGCGACCTGGATGCCACGGCACACCTAGCGACCGCTGCCGAAGCGCAACTCTCCGCAACGGCCGACCTAGACGCTACTGCGGAAGTCGCGATTGAGGGCGCGGCCGCGCTAAGTAGTACGTCCGTGCTAACGGCTACGGCATCCGATGCGGGCATAGTTACAGGGGCGGCATCGCTATCCGTGACGTCGGACCTCGATGCAGCCGCCATCGTCCACGAGCAATCTGCCGCCACACTTACCGCCACTGCTGACCTAGACGCCACTGCGTCCATAACCACCGAAGTTGCTGCGTCGCTAAGTGCTGCGGCAGACCTAGACGCCTCCGCTTCGGTAAATCCAGAATCCGCGGCCGCACTAAGCGCAAGCGCCAGCCTCGCCGCCACTGCCGAAATTGAAGTCCTCGCCGATGCGGCGCTCAGTTCTACAACGACGCTCGAGGCTACGGGCGACGTAGAGGGCACTGTTACCGGCGCCGCATCGCTAAGCGCAACGACCACGCTAACCGGCGTCGGAGATGTAACTGAGCAAGCGTCGGCGTCGCTAGAAGTAACCGCGGACTTCAATGCAACTGGCGCAGTCACGGTATTTGGCGCGGCTGCGCTCAGTTCGAATACCACCCTGACCGCGCACATTCCAGGACCGACGCCACCGACGCCACCGACGCCGCCACCGAGCGAGGGTGGGGTCGGATTCTGGCGCCGGCGTCGACCGACGTTGTGGCCGCTCCCGTGGGAGACAAAACCACCCGCACGGCAGCCAATCCGAGCGCCGGAGCCATTCCAGGAGCCGGAGGTACCAGAGCCTGAGCCGGTGCCCCACATCGTCTATGGCGAGGCGCATCTTGTAACGCGGCTGCCGCGGCCGGCCAGGGTCACGCCTACGGTTATCCCGCGCATAGCGTCTGGCGCCGCGCTCGGTGCACGGAGCGAGATGAGCGCGAGCGGGTTACGCTGGCTGGAGGACGTGGTGATTCCGGACGACGAGGCCGTGCTTGAGGCGCTTGAACTGATGGACGTTTAGCGATGCCCGGCGTTGGCGTAACGATTGAGATCGTATTCGCGGATGCGGCAGACGCTATCGCTAGCCGTGCGTCGCTCTATAGCGGGGCGTTCTGGTCGTTGATTTGGGAGGGCATGGGCGCAACGCTCGATGCTGAGACGCAGGCGGCGCGCGTCAACGATCGCCCGATCGATAACCGTGTACGGCGCGTGCTAGACGACGGCGCTGCGCACTGCGAGACGTGCCCGCCGAAAGCGGGAATCTATACTGACTGGGATACGATGCTTGCTATATGCGGCGGCCTGCCGGGTGATGGTAGCGACCAATGCCACTCTAACTGTAGGTGCGAGTTGCAACACTGGAACGACCAGACCGGTGAATGGTCGAGCTTCTTCGAATGAACATTCGACTTGTTGCGATTGTGCCTAAGGGCAAGCTCGTCGACCTGCCGATGCTCGATCGTGAGCTAAAGGGCGCGGTCAATCACGGGCTGAATATCATCAATGACGACTTCCAAAAGACCACGGCGACGTGGCGGCACAATGTCGCATTCAAGATCGATCGGGCGCATAGTACAGGTGCCGCGCTAGTCGGCGCGGTTACCACGCGGGATACGATTTACGGCTACGTTGATCAGGGCACGCGTCCGCACATCATTCGCCCGAGACGTGCTCGTGTGTTGCGCTTCCGTGGTAGTCACCGCGCCAAGACACGCCCGGGGATCATTAGCAGTAGCGCGGGCGGATCGAGTGGGCCGTTCGTGACAGCGAGGGTCGTACATCATCCCGGCACGGCGGCGCGGAACTTTGCCAAGACCATTGAGAAACGCCGCGAGCGCAATATGCGGACGTTGCTGCGGGCTGCGTTCTTGAAGTCCTTGCATTCGCGAGCGTGATACGCTAGCGCCAATGCGCGTCGAGGCTGCACCATATGCCCTATAGCGGAGCGAGTGACCCGAAGTTACCGGATCACGTCAAGGAACTATCCATCGCGAAGCGTCGCCAATGGGTCTCGGCATTCAACGAAACCATGGCCGACTGCGAGGGCGACGATTGTGAAGGCAAGGCGATGCGCGTAGCGAACGGCGTTGCCAAGGGGCAGCGGGATTACTACGGCGCAGATGTTGCAATGCCCGCATCGATGGCGAGTCGCGTTCCACAGGAGGATGCCAACTACACGCCGTTCGGAGGCGTGGCGAACGGCGGCGCGGAAAGTTGTCTGCGCTGTCGGTGGTTCGAAGGATCGAACTGCGCGGTTGTGGAGAGTTGGCCCGATCCAATCTTGCCCAGCGGTCACTCCGATCGATTCGAAGCGATTCCAACGTATGAACCTGAACCATTGGAAGTCGAAGTTGTAGGCGAGCGCGCAGTGGCCAAGGTGGTCCGAGCCGCGATCTCCAAGGTTCGCGGGATATTCGGTGACAAGCCGGCGCCGCGCGAGCTGGTCAGCGGGTTCCGAACATTCCAGGACGCAGAAGGCGCTTGGTGGTGGATCGGCGTCACCTCCAACAACGGCAAAGATTCGCACGAGACTTGGTTTGGCCGCGAAGCCATCAAGCGATACGTACAGGCCCGTGATACTGGACTTCCGGCAGGCGATGTTTGGTTCTGGCATACCCCGTTCACGAGCTTCGCGACGTGTGAGGGATGCGCGCTAGCCGAAGAGGGCGATGCGGCGTTCCTCGTTGAGTGGGGCAAGATCAAACCGGAATGGGCCGACGCGGCGCCGAAGCTTGCCGACGCGCGTATGGCAATGAGCCACCAATTCGTTGCGATTCCAAATGAGACTGATCCTAACTTGTTTGAGGATTTTGTAGTATTAGAGCGGGGGCCGCTACCCCGTGAAGCGGCGTCGAACCCATGGACGGCGTTCGGCGTCAGCCAACAGGAGGAACGGAATATGCCGATTGAGCCCGCTAAGCGCGATCTTATGGACAAGTTGTTCGGATCTGGAATGGTCGACGCGGTAGAGTCTCAGCTTGCCGCGACGGCCGGCGACATGGCCGACGCCAAGATTGAAAAACGTGAGGAAGCAGAGGCGGAAGTCGTCGCTACGGACGCAGAGGCGCCCGTTGCGGAAGCCTCTGCCGATGAGCCTGAGTCAGCGCCCGCAACCGAATCGCCTGGGGAGGCCGCGATCGGCGAGCGTGAGGTAGCGGCGATTCGAGGACTGCTCGGCCTTGACGACCTACGCGATCGGCTCGCGGAGTTTGTAACTGATACTCGCGCTAAGCAGGACGCGCTCCTTGCTCGGATCGATCAGATCGAGGCCGGGCAGCGAGACCTCAAGCGCAGCGCGGATGAGCGCGTGGCCGACGAGATTCGACCGCGAGCCGCATCGAGCGCGTGGGCCGGTGCATTTGAAGCATCGACCTCGAAGGATACGGTAGTCGACGGGCGTCGTTCGGAGAACGGGCTGGGTGTGAAGTCCGATCCTATGGACGAAGAAGATCGTCCGTTGGTGAAAGCGATTCGTAACTCAGTCCTTGGCCCGCTCGCGGGTCTCTCGAACTAGGGCCGGGACCGGCCACAGGAGGGCGCACACATGCCCGCGACGATGTTGGACGAACGTACACAGCGCGCACTGGCCGACCTGGGCCGGGCCATTCAGGTGCTCGGGGGCGATGAACCTGGGCAGGTGAGCGGGCGCCGCGATCTGCCCAGCGATACGCCGACTACGAACTATATGACGGGGCCTGGCGGAATCTTCGGCGTGGCGGGCCTGGATGCTGGTGTGATCCACACCATGATCCAGGGATTCGGGCTTGCGAACCGGCTCCCCGCGTTTGGGTCGATGTTCACGGACCCGCTCACCGCGTATATCACTGGCGTGCAAGATGCTACTGGGAACGTGGCGGACGGTGTTTGTGACGATCCTCAGGAAGCTGGGCTCGTCAAGAACTGCATCGGTACTACGCAATTCGGGCGTACGTCGGTGCAGTCGAAGGTACTGGAGGTCGACCGGCTCGGACAGCGGATCAACCGCGGCGAGTTCAACGACCTTCGATTGGTCAACTCGTTCCTTATGGAGCAGCTCGCGCCGATCACGCCGTCAACTCCAGGCGGACGCAGCGAAGAGATCCTTCGCGACGTGATCATGGCCTGGATGCCGATGGCCTTGTACTTCCAGCGCAAGCTGGGCGTCGAGACCTACACCGGCAACCCGGCCAACAACAGCGCGGGTGGTGGTACCAAAGAGTTTGCGGGCATCGATATCCTGATCAGCACGGGCCACGTTGACGTTCTTACGAACACGGCATGCCCGAGCCTTGATTCGGATATCAAGGACTTCAACTACGCGTGCGTCGGCGCCGACGCAGCCACGAACGCCAATCTGGTTGTCGTGATTCGCAACCTGGTCAAGTACCTCAAGTGGATCTCGCGGCAGACGGGGCTCGAGCCGGTGACGTGGGCCTTTGTAATGCGCCCGGACCTGTTCTACGAGCTGACGGCAATCTGGGCGTGCGCGTACCTCACTGATCGCTGCATGGTTACCAGCGACTCAGGCGAGCGCGTCGTGGTCGACGCAGGAGACGCAATCTCTATGCGCGACAACATGCGCAACGGTTCGTACCTGCTGATCGACGGCATGCGCATCGAGGTTATCCAGGACACGTGGATTCCTGAGGAGACGAACGTCAACCAGGGTCAAGTCGACGCCGGCAGCTTTGCCAGTGACATCTACTTGGTTCCGTTGACGATCCTCGGTGGGATGCCTGCGCTGTACTGGGAGTACCTCAACTACGACGGCGAGAACGGCGCGATGAGCCAGATTAGCCAGGGTAATTTGAGTTCGTACTACTTCACCACGGACGGCGGAAGGTTCCTCTGGCACAACAAGCCGCCTAATAACTGGTGCGTGCAATGGCTCGCGAAGATCGAGCCGCGTATCCGGTTGCTCACCCCGCAGCTCGCAGGGCGCATACAAAATGTGTGCTACTCGCCATTGCAGCACGTACGCGACGCTAACCCCGGCGACCCATACTTCGTTGACGGTGGCGCTACGAGTCGGTCGGCCCCGAGCTACTACTCGGGTGGCTGGCTTAGCGCGTAAGGTAAACTTAGAGGCCGGGGAGTTAGGTGCTCCCCGGCCTCAGGCACAAGGAAGGAATGGTTCCCCATGCCGATATGCAGTGTGGCAGATTGTGGACGTGTGGTGCGTCGCGCGGAACTTTGTTCTACGCACTACAAGCGCAAGAGAGCCGGATGTCCTGATTGGGATACGCGCCTGGTTCAACCCCGTAACCCTGGTGCTCCCTGTAGCATCGATACGTGTGACCGCCTGGCCTGGAGTCGGGGCATGTGCCGATCGCACCATGCGCGCTGGTACCGAACGGGTAGCGCGATGGACGCGATTCCCATCGGCGGTCCGCCGCGTGAAGAACGATTCTGGGCCAAGGTTGATGTATCCGCTGGCCTAGAAGCTTGTTGGCCGTGGACCGGGAAGCGGGACCGGGACGGATACGGCATCGCAGCCAAGTGGAATAACGGACTCGACGCTAAGGCGCATCGCGTTGCTCTGATGCTCACAGGAACGTCGGTCCCGTCTGACCTTGTTGTGATGCATTCATGTCACAATCCACCCTGCTGCAACCCGGGGCACTTACGGGCCGGGACGCCTGCAGACAACAACGGCGATAAGGTGCGCGCTGGTAGAAGTAGGCATAGCGCTCAGGCCCGAAAAAACATGGCAGAGGCACGCCGCCAATGGTGGGCCTCGCTAACGCCAGATCGCAGACGGCAGCAGATCGAATCAATCAAACGCGGACATGTCCGTGCTACAGTCCATAAAGATAGTTCGACGTAATAATTCGGAGGGTGCAATGAAACGATTCATAGTCGGTTTAGTATTTGTGGCTGCCCTAGGCGCCTGCACGACGGAGCCCAGCGCTAGCGAGCACATCGCAGGCGTAGAGGCAATCCTCGAGGAATGCCGCGGGTTGCGCGACGTCAAGGCGGGATTCGAGGATATTGGCAATGAGACTGCGGACTATTACGCCAATATCACGGCGGTAAAGATGCGCGGACTCGGCTGCCCCAGCTAACTGATACGATTCGATTGGGCGCGCCGTGTGTGCTGGCTTCCTCCGGGACCCGGCGCGCCCATCGTGTAGCATGAGTATGGCCGGCGCGCGTGGGGAACACCCTCCGAGCGCGCGCCGGCCATCATCGGAGGGTGAGTATGCTTAGCGGATCGATCTGTATCACCGGAGGCTCGGGCTTCCTGGGCCGCGCGATTCTGCGCAGAGCATCCCTCGAAAAATGGCCCGCGCGATTCACGATCCTAAGCCGCGACCCTATGAAACAGGCGGCGCTCCGCCGGCAATTCCCCGATCTCGTTCTGAGCCTGCAGCTCGGCGACGTGCGCGACTATGCGAGCGTCGAGCGCGTAATCGCCGGACACGACACCGTATTGCATCTAGCGGCTTTGAAACACATCCCCCAGGCTGAGTGGGACGTATCCGAATGCCTAGCGGTGAACGTTGACGGTACACGGAACGTCGCGCGCGCGGCAGTGCGTATGGGCGTACGTAAGGTCGTGGGGATATCCACCGACAAAGCGGCACGAGCGGTGAATACCTACGGACTGACGAAGGCACTTCTCGAGCGGATATTTCAGGAGGCAGCACGCCAAACGGCCGTGACAGAGTTCGCTCTTGCGCGATACGGCAACGTGGTCGGATCGACGGGCAGCGTGATTCCGATATGGGATGCGCAGGCGGCGCGCGGCGAGCCATTGACGGTGACTAATCCGGGCATCACGCGATTCTGGATCGATGCGAATTCGGCGGTTGATATCGTGCTCGCGGCATCGACGCTATCGAAGGGTCTGATCTATATTCCGCGGATGCCTGCCATGAGCGTAGGCAAGATGGCTCGCGCGTTATATCCCGACGCCGAGGTAACGATCATTGGAATGCGTCCCGGCGAGAAGGTCCATGAGGACCTGCTACAAGAGCAAGAATCCTACTGGGCGGAATCGTTCGACGGGCACTACCTACTGCACTCGATGGTTGAGCCGCCCGTACGCGCCGAGCCATTGAAGGCGTACGCCAGCGACAAGCCGAGCGGCTGGATCACGCCGGAGCAATTCCGCGCGATGGTAGCACTAGGGAGAACGATATGATCCAGACGCCTCTAGGCTGCTTTGTTTTAGGCGCATCCTACCTGGCAGTAGCGGTCCTGTTATGCGCTGTCGTCTGGGGAGGCGTCGCATTGCTTACGTGGGCGTTTGGGCCATACGGGACGCTTCCATGAGGATCCATGTCACCGGCGGCGGCGGCGTGCTTGGACGGGCGGTGATAGAGGCGGCAACGGCGCTTGGCGTGGACGTTGAAGGGTACCGACGTCAACGGATTGACATTACGAATAGGCAGCACGCGAAATGGCTAGGCAGCCAAGTCGCTTCGGATGACGTAGTAATCAACTGCGCGGGCGAGCCTGTCACGCATGGAACGGCGCTCACGCCCGAGGAGGCTGGCGATGTAGTTAGATCGAATGCGTATGGTCCGCATGTCTTGGCGATGCAAACCGGCTGCCCCATCGTTCACGTCTCAACCGATTGCGTATTCAACGGTCGCGATCCGGGTCCACGTTACGAGGACACTACTCCTGACCCTCTCGACCTATACGGCCGTTCGAAGTTAGTCGGCGAGGTCCAGGCGGACCACGTGCTGAACGTACGCGGGTCGTTCGTCTCGTGGCAGTCCGGGATGCTGGCGTGGCTGAGACAGCAAGAGGGCGTCATCGATGGCTGGACGAACGCGCACTACAGCGGCCTCTACGTTCGCGCATATGCGCGAGTCTTGGTCGAGCTAGCGAAATGGGCGCGAAGTGGACTATTCGGAACTGTGCACGTACCGGGCGAATTGGTCACGAAGGCCGATCTACTGGACCGGATCGCGTTCGAATGCGGGCTGCCGGTGACAGTGCGGCGCGTCGATACCCCGGTCATTTACAGGGGGCTCGGATCGGTGCGCTGGAGCGGGCTAGGAATCAAGCTTCCAACGTGGGACGAGATGATGCCCGATGTGATAGAGGACTGTTGGCGTACAATGGCAGCGACGCGCGAATAGGCGCGCCGATCGGAGGGTGTCCGTGATATCTGTAGTAATGCCCGTTGGCCCCAAGCCGCATCATCGGCGGTGGCTGCCGGAGGCGCTGGCGAGCATCGCGGCGCAGACTAGACCGCCAGACTGCTTGATCGTCGTCAATGATGGCGGCTCGTGGCGGGATCTATATGCAGCGCTTCGCGAGCATCATGAGATTGACCGCGTGACAACGTGGATTGATGGGCATTGGACGCTCGGTCCGGGCGCGGGATGGAACCAGGGTATCGGATCGTCCCCCTATGACCTCTGCTTCATGATGGCCTCCGACGATACGCTCGAGTCCGGATGCTTAGAGGCGTGTCTTGAGGAATGGGAGCGCCGCAAGGACCCGCGCGGCTACTACGCCGTGACCGTCCGATATATGAACAATCAGGAAGTTCAGACGATCCCCTGCAACTACGCCATGGTGCATCGAGACGGCTGGCGTCGGCTGGGCGGATTCCCGCCGGAGTCCGGCAGCGGGGCAATGGACGCCGCCGTGCTATCGATCCTCATGGGTAATCCGGACGCTGGCACGATCTACCGCGTCGCCGAAGGGACGCCGCTCGCGAACATGCGCCGGCATCCGGACTCGCACACTCTGAGCCGCGGGCCGTGGTGGGGTGTGATCAACGAGACGCGGGACATTCTCACTAAGACGTGGAAGCCGAACGAATGAGCGCGGGCGTGCGAATACTTACGGGGGCACCGTGGGCGATGGAGTCAGCTCGCCTCGCCAGAGATGGTCTGCTAGCCGTGGTGATGGCTGAAAAGATCTCCGTCTACACCGAGCAAAGCATTCCCCTCGCATGGCCGCCTGACACGCTGGCGTTCTTCGTCGGGTGGCATCGCGTCGAGCCGCCCGAGGTTATCAACGCCGCGCCCTGCTTCTGTGTGCACCCGTCCGCGCTCCCGCAGTATCGGGGCGGATCGCCGCTACAGCACCAGATCATGTCAGGCGTCGAGGATTCAGCAGTGACGACGTTTCGAATGACGTCCGAACTCGACGCTGGGCCGATCGCACGCACGTCTGGGCTATCGCTCAAAGGATCGCTGGCTGAAATCTTTGAGCGCATGAGCAAGATCGCTGCCGATCATATTGTTTCGATTTCGCAGGAGTGGCTCGATACGGGGGTGGTCGCGACTTATCCGCAGTACGGAGAGCCGACGCTGTTCTACCGACGCACGCCGGACATGAGCGAGATCACGCTGCGGGAGTGGCATAGCGGGGAAGCTGAACCGTTGGCGAATAAGATTCGTGCGCTCAACGGCGAGGGCTACCCGCCGGCGTTCATTCGAACGATCGACGGGCGACGGCTCGTGATCCGGGAGGCCGAAGCATGCGATTAGTCTTGGCCCCGCACATCGACGATGACGTGCTGGGATGTGCGTCGGTCCTGGATGCTGAGGCGAAGGTGTTGTACTGCGCAACGGATGAATCATCGGTCGAGCCAGGATTGGGCCGCGTGCCGGCGGAAGTGCGTGAACGGGAGGCAGACAAAGCATCTGACCTAGGGGGGTACGATTTCATCGAGCTTGTGGGGTTTCGCGTAAACGCACTCACGTCGCCAGAGGTAATAGGCCCATTTGAGCGGATTATCAATCACTACAAGCCCACCGAAGTTTATATCCCCTGGCCGTCCTACAACCAGGACCACCAGGCGGTATTCCGGGCCGCGATGGTGGCGCTCCGGCCGCACGATGTGAACTGGTTCGTGCCGCGCGTATTCGCCTATGAGCAGATCCACGTAGCGCAGTGGGACGTCTACCCCGAGCGACGGTTCCAGCCGACGTACTACCGGTCGCTCGATATCGACAAGAAGCTAGCCATGTACGCGGCGATGGCGTCGCAGGTTCGATCGTTCCGTTCGCCCGATATGATCCGGGCCCATGCGGCCTTGCGCGGCGCTGCGTGCGGGATGCCGTATGCCGAAGCGTTTGAGGTGCTCCGGTGGGTCGAACAATGATCCTCTCCGAGCGCGGCAACGTGACGACCGAACTGACCATGCAGGGCGTTCGGAAGATCGCGGCGAATGAGGCTGGCATCGCTGAGATTGCGAACGAACGCAAGGCGCTCGAACGTATGGACGGCCACTATGCCCCGCGGATTATTCGCGCGGACCCTGCTGGCGAATGGCTGCTCGAGGAAGATTTGGGTAACGGCGAGCCGGTCCGGGATGAGGCAGCGTTCCGTCGTAGCGGAGTTCGTCTGCTAGAGCGAATGCGCGAGCTCGGAATCAAACATGGTGACCTGACGCATTTCAATCTGATCGTTCGGAATAACACGGCGTACGCGGTGGACTGGACTGAGGCGTCGCTAGATGGCGGTTCTACCAAGCGCCCGGAGCCCGACGCCGCGCACTTGTGGCCGGCCATGGCATCTAAGGGCATCGACACGGCACGGCATATGCGGCGCTGGATTGCAATACGGGAGAGCATGAGCTGGGAGTCAATCGAAGGGTGCCGATTGGTCGACCTCGGTTGTAATACCGGCGAGATGCTTGCGATGGCCGCAGCGGAAGGCGCGACTACACTGGGTATCGATTGGGAGCCGGATTCTGTCGCAGATGGCACGCGGCAATGGCCCAACGTCGGATTTCGGTTAGCCTCCCTATGGGACGTAGAGATTCAGCAGGACGCTGCGCTCTGCCTAAGCGTATGGCCCTATCTTGTGCGCGAGCGGGGGCGCGAAGCGGCGACCGATTGGCTGGCGCGAATGGTTCAGACTGTCAATGTGTTGTACTTCGAGACGCAGCTATCAGGCGACGGTCCGGGGCCTGAGTTTCTACGAGATGAAAACGACGTAGCCGACCTGTTGGGCGTGATCGCGGCAAGCGTTGAACCGCTGGTATCCATACCGGTAGCGGGGCGCGATGCCGTTCGAACGACGTGGAAGGTATCCCGTCGTGCCTGATCTTCCCGCGCTGTACATCATGCTTCTGACCTACGCGGCGCCGGGGCGCGAGTCCTACGCGGAGAAGACCCTTCGCGCGACGCTAGAGCGACTCACGTATTCGGGTGACACACTCGTACACATCGCCGACGATGGCAGCTCGCAGGAACATCGCGACAGGCTCAAGTCCGCGGCGCGAGAGTACGATCACGTCAAAGACGTAACCATGACCAATTCCGAGCGCGGCGGATACGGGCGCAACTACAACCTGGCAACGCACTATTGCCACAACGTGCCGCTAGTGTTGCCGCTCGAGGATGACTGGGAGTTACGTGAGGGACTGAATATCGACTCGATGGCGAACGACCTGCTTACAGACGATCGGATCGGGTGCATTCGCATGGGCTACGTCGGCTGGTTGCAGCCGTACAAAGGCGAATTTTTCACGATCGGCGATCGCGCGTACATCCTGTTCGATCCGGCCTCCGAGGAGCTGCACGTATTCAGCGGGCACCCGCGACTAGAGACGACGGCCTGGGCAAGGAACGTAGGACTCTGGGACACCGGGAAACGGGCTGGGGAGACGGAAATTGCCGTGAGCTTCCGACCCGAGGCCCGAACCGGCGTCGCGTGGCCGGTACACCTCACATACCATGCGCCGTCGTTTAGCGGGCCATGGTTGCACTTCGGCGGAGTCAAGAGCGAAGCATGAACGACCATTATCTGGTGCAACTGCGGGAGGATCTACGGCGCAGAGACGCGGCTAATCTTCGTGACAATATTATTCACTTGGTGATAGTCCTTATCTTTTCGGTAGCCATTATTGTGCTGTCCGTTCTAAGCATTTGGTGCGCGCCCGCTTTGGTGGTCATCAAATGAAGGTTCACATCACCCCGAAGTATCGAGGCGCCGACGATGGCAGCGGCGGCGGAATTCGCCGCGTGGTCGAAGCTCAGCGCAAGTACCTACCAGACTTCGGCGTCGAGGTTATCGACACGCCCGTAGGCGCCGACGTCATCAACGCGCACGCCGGTACGACGCGAACAAGCGGCATACCTATGTGCGCGTCGATTCACGGCTTGTACTGGACGGCAGAAGAATCCTGGCCCAATTGGGCATGGACCATGAATCAGCAGGTCATCGATTCCATGCTCGCGGCTAAGGTCGTCACCGTGCCGAGCGAATGGGTTGCGCACGCGGTGCGACGTGGCAGCCTGATCGATCCGGTCGTGATCCCGCACGGCATCGATATCGACGAATGGACACCGGGCGAATCGCAAGGGTACGTGCTCTGGAATAAGTTCCGGATCGATCCGGCCTGCGATCCGTCCGACATGAACGCGCTTGCGGTGCGATCGCCGGGGACGAAGTTTGTCTCGACGTTCGGCGCAACGGGCCCGAACGTCACGCTCACGGACCGCGTTCCGCCTGAGGAAATGCGCGAGCTCGTGCGCAATGCGGGCGTCTATCTATGCACGGCGCGTGAGACGTTCGGTATCGGCACGCTAGAGGCGATGGCGTCCGGAGTTCCGGTCCTCGCATGGCGGCATGGCGCCCAGGTGGAATACGTGCCGCACTTAGAGGCCGGGTACCTTGCGACGCCGGGCGACATAGACGACTTGGTAGAGGGCTTAGCGTACTGCCAGCAGCATCGCGACCGGCTGGGCGATGCAGCGCGCGAGGTTGCGGGGCGGTTCACGTGGCCTGACGCGATCGCTCAATATGTAGACGCGTTCAAGCGAGCGGCGGAGCCGCGACCCGTGGGGCCACAGGTCTCCATCGTGATCCGCTGCTACAACTACGGCGCAACGCTGGATCGCGCGGTTCGCTCGGCGCTGGCACAGACGCACAAAGACTTCGAGGTCGTGATCGTTGACGACGCTAGTACGGACCAGACGCCACAGGTCGCCGCGCAGTTGGCGCGGGATGATGCCCGCGTACGCGTGGTAACGAACGCTGCGAATCGTGGTCTGGCAGGTGCATCGAACGCTGGCATCGGCGCGTCGCGTGGCCGGTACTACATCCAGCTTGACGCGGACGATGAACTGCATCCGCGCGCGGTGGAATGGTTTGCCGACGCGCTAGACAAAGACCCGACCACGGCTATCGCCTACGGCGCGATGGAAGTTCTCACCGAGCAGGGCACGCGATTCAAGAGCGGATGGCCGCCGGAGTTCGATTGGCGGCAGCAGCTCATGGGCCGTAACCAGGTGTGTTACAGCGCGATGGTCCGGCGTGAGGCATGGGAGCGAGTCGGCGGGCATCGCGCGCATTCGGCGCCGGCGGAGGATGCCGATCTATGGACTCGCGCGACCTCGTTTGGATTCAAGGCGCGGCGAGTCACCCAGGCGTCGACGCTACTCAAACACGACCACTCAGACTCGGCAAGCAACGCGCGGGCCACGCCGTCATGGCCGCAATGGTTCGGATGGGCGCGTGATATTCGCGCCGTTCCATTTACAGCGACCGGCGTTCCGATCCAGTCGCAACCGAGCTGGCCCGTACGATCGTTCGACACGCCGAAAGTATCAATAATCATTCCGGTCGGGCCTGGGCATGGCGCGATCCTGCAGGATGCTCTGGACTCGCTGCTGGCGCAGGGCGAGCCGGACTGGGAAGCAATCGTTGTCGACGATACTGGCGGCGAGCCACTCGCAACGCAGGGCGCGCCGTGGGCGAAAGTGATTCGAACGAGGGGGCGTGAAGGCGTAGCGGTTGCTCGGAATCTGGGCATCGCCGCGGCGAAGGCGCCGGCGTTGATCTTCCTAGATGCTGACGACTTCCTACAGCCGGACTGCCTGCGTCTCGCACTAGACGCGCATGAGCAATGTCCTGACAACGTGATCGTCTGGGATTGGTACCAGCAGAAAGCCGACGGCACGCTAGAGCGCCAGAACGTACTCAGCGAGGATACCGACGCAGTGCGCGGGAAGGCGCAGCACGTCGTCACGGCGCTATACCCTACGGACGCTGTGCGCGAGGTAGGCGGATTCGACTCAGCGGTTGCATGGGAGGATTGGGACTTAGCGATAGCGTTACGATCGAAGGGCTGGTGTATGGCGCGTCTGCCCGAGCCGTTGCTCACGTATCGTTTAGGGACAGGTGTACGGCGCGAGGACGCCTATGCGAACCGCACTGAGCGACTGGCGGCGATACATGCGAAGTGGGGCAACCTCGCAGAAAGGAACGACTTCATGGCATGCCGAGGATGTGGCGGGCGAATCAATTCAGGACCGGCTCCAATGGGCGCGCAGGCGCAAACGAACGGCGCGCGGCTAGCGCAATCCGGCGAGGCAGTGCTGGTGGAATATGTCGGCGGCCAGCGTGGTAAGTTCCGCGTCAAGGGCCGCGTTACACGGACCGAGTACGTATTCTCGGCCGGGCCACCGCACCAGCAGAAATACGTTGACCCGCAGGACGCGGAGCACCTAATCAAGATCCAGGGTTTCCGGCAGGCGCAGATCGTAACGGCGCCGCCGATGGGGCCGACGCCTGAGGCGGGTGCTCCGGTGGTACTGGCGTCGGCGTCGCTACGTACGCAAATGAAGTCTGCTACTCCAGGCGAGATCCCGATCGAACCGTTGCCGAACCTGCAGGCGTCAACTGGAGACTTCGGTGACCTTGGCGAGCTGACAGTTCAGCAGATCCGCGACCAGGCGCCGACCATGGGCGCGCGGCAGCTAACGGTCTGGCTTGATATGGAGACGAAGGGCAAGGCGCGAGCGACCGTGCTGCGGCTGCTCGAGACTGCGATCGCATCGGAGACGGCGGCGCAAGGCGCGAAGTGATCGGGCCGTCGTTACCTGGCGGCGATGCGTTGCTCGTGATAACGCTTGCATTAGCGACGTGGCGCGTGACGAGTATCCTCAGCCAAGAGGACATATTCCGCTGGACGCGCGAGCGCATAGGCGTGGTTCATAACGCCGACGGAACGCCCGCGTATGGTCGGAATTGGATCGCTAGCCTAGCGGCGTGCCCGTGGTGCTTATCGGTCTGGATTGCACCGCTGGTGATACTCTGCGTGGTGTACATCCCGATTGTGGTGGCAGTTATGGCGCTAAGCGGAGCTAGCTGCCTGATTGAATCAACGATCATGCATGTGATTCACGCGGAGCGTTCGTAGATGCCCGTTCAGGACACGCCGACGCTGCTGCCCGTGTATCGATGGGGGCAGTTATTCGGCATCGATCCGCTGCACCTCATGGGCGTCGTGGTCAACGGGCTCAATACATCTGAGACGTGCGCGACGCCGATATTTCAATATCCCTGGCAGACGGCGGGCCGAACTAGCCGCGAGGAGATCGCCGACTCAATCGCACAGGCCGAGCGCACGGTGGCGGAGACGCTGGGTTACTGGCCGGCGCCTACGTGGATCGCAGACGAACGACACGCGACGCCGCGACCGCTCCGACCGGAACTGTACCGGCGTTGGTTCCTAGGACCGCGCGGGCAGGGCGTCACGACGCCGCTCACATGGAAATACGTTCGCACCGGTGGGCAACGCGCTATTAGCGCAATCGAACTGGCGTCGGGGATTACCTATAGCGATCTTGACAATGACACATACTTCGAGACCGCAACGGTTAGCGTAGTCACAACGGTTACGGACATTGGCGAGATTCGTATCTTCTACCCTGGCGAGGGTGGCGTGCCGTCGTGGGAGATTCGTCCGATTACGGTGACGATCTCGGGTGGAACGGCGACGATAACATTTCGGCGCGAGCAAGCCGTTATCCCTGAATTACTGGAGCGAATCAACCTCGAAACGCTTACGCCCGCGGGCAGCGGCGAAGATATCCATAGTGGCGTTAACGGACTCACGGACGCGAACTTCCTTGACGAGGTTGACGTGTATCGGGTCTATAACGATCCGACTGAGTCCGCGCGCCTGGAGTGGCAAGGCGAACCGTGGCCATGTAGCTGCGGAGATTGCGAAATATGTCTGGTCGGATACCAGAGCGCATGTGTGGTTCCGGTCAACGATCCGCGCGATGGTTTCGCGTCACTCCATCCGGCCACGTACGACGCGGACACGGCGGCATGGACCGCAGCGACGCTGAGCGCGTGTCGTGATCCGGATTGGGTCCGTGTCTGGTACTTTTCGGGGTGGGAATGGAAAGAGGGCGCGCAGTCGGGATACTCGCCGATCACGCGCATGGACCCGTTTTATGAGTGGGTTGTGGCTCGTCTCGCGGTCACGTATATGAGTCGCGACATTTGTGGGTGTAAGAATATCCAAGGGCTTCTAAACTACTGGCGAGAGGACTTGGGACTAATCACAGACTCACAGAATAGGCAGCTCGGCATCCGCACACTCGATTCGCCATGGGGATTACAGCGCGGCGCCGTGGAGGCGTGGCGTCGATTGCAGCAGCGCACGCTGCCCATTGGTGAGGCGGTCGTGTATTGAAACGGGCCACTTACAAAGATGAGACGGGCCGCATTTGGGTTACGTCGATTCCAGACGAAGCGCCCGAATCGATGGCGCCGCTTGGCGTTCCGGTAGGACCGCCAGATACATCGGATCTAGGATTACCGGACGCGGTTGCGATTAGATTGCATAATGAACTAGCACGCCGCCGGTTGTTTACCGCAGCCGACGTGCGCCGGAGGACCTCGGAAGTCGTTGGCGCCTTGCAAGCAGCGCTCCGCGTGGACGCTGGCAAGATCGTCGCAGCATATGTCCGCGTCGAGCGCGGCGAGGGGGAACCGGATGCCAGCACAGAAGCCTGATCTCGCGCTCCTGCGAGGCGAGGCGCGTACGTTCGTTATTCCGCGGCAAGCAGGACCCGCGAACTCGCCGCTCTATGTGGGCCACATGCGCGGCGGCGCGCACTCCAAGCCATATGGTGACACGACGCCGCGCTACCTGCCTAGCTCCAGCGCGTACAACCAGTTCGTCCCATTTGTGAATATCAGGGGTGAGCGCGGCAATCCGACCCTGAGTCTCACTGCCTATGCGCAGCACCAAGTCTCACTCATGGAGAAGCTAGGCGATATCGGCTGCCCGCTTGACCTGCAACTGCACTACGGCTTGTGTGAAGACCCGAAGGATTTCAACGGTGGATTCGACTTCATCCGAGTGATGGAGGGCGCGGACATCACCGCGTTCAATGAGGATGAAACCGGCGCGCTGGAGCCGAGCGACCAGAACATTGTCATGCAGGAGACGCCGATATCGGCGCTGGAGTCGTATGGGATCGTGCCGCTGACCTTTGCGCAGCGCGCGACCACGCAGCTCCAGAACGAGGTTATCAAGGCGCTGTATTGCGACGCCGTTTCGTGTGGCGAGTGCATCAATCCATCCGATGGCGATGAGATTGCGTTCCTAATTCAGAAGTCCTCAGGTGGCTCGCCCGGACTCAAGGCCGAGGTTGCTTACACACAGGACGGCGGATCGACGTGGGCGGACACGATCATCGATACGATGGCGACCGGCGAGGAACCAAGCGATGCGGCCTGCGTTGCAGGAAACCTGGTCGTTCTTAGCGAGGACTCGGGCAGCCTGCACTGGGCGCCGATCGTTGACATTCTGGCCGGTACCGAAACATGGAGCGAGGTCACGACCGGATTCGAGGTAGGCGGCGAACCGCGGGGCATTTACGCAGCGGATTCGCGCACGGTGTTTATCGTCGGCGCCGGTGGCTATATCTACCAGACTGAGGACCCGACAGCGGGAGTTACGGTGGTCGATGCCGGGGTAGCGACAACTGAGAATCTGACCTCCGTGCACGGCGCGGGCACGAACATCATTGTGGCCGTTGGTGAGAACAACGCCGCGGTCCTATCGACGGATGGTGGCGATATCTGGGGCGCGTTGACGGGTCCGGTAGTCGGTGTCAACCTCAACCGTGTGTTCGCTCGCAGCGAAAGCGAATTATGGGTTGCGACCAACGGTGGAGAGTTGTGGTGGAGCGTTGACCAGGGCGTCTCGTGGACTGAGAAATCGTTCTCAGGTTCGGGCGCCGGGGTAGCGCGAGACGTTGTGTTCGCGACGCCGACGGTCGGGTACTTCGCTCACGACACCGCGACGCCCGCTGGCCGGATTTTCCGAACGATCGACGGGGGCTACTCCTGGTACCTCCTGCCCGAGGGCGTCGGATCGATCCCGGCGAACGACCGCATCAACTCAGTGGCGATCCCCTTTGGGACCGTACCGAATATCCGGGCCAACGAGTTTATCGCGGGCGGCCTCGCGGACAGCTCGACGGACGGTATCGCGGTCAAGGCTAGCGGACCGGTCGGAACGTAAGCAGTATGGCGGTAACCCGGAGGAAGCTGAGCACTGGCGTTCAGGTGTACTGCGTGCCCGTTGACTGGCAACTGCTTAGCGAGGCGATTCAATCCGTGGGTCCGCCACCGCAGCCGCCAATGATCCTGACGGACGCCGGGCACCAAGAGCCTAACCGATCGTCTAAGAAGTACCGAGACGCGCACGCCGCGTGGGAGTCCCGTCGTACCGACGCGTTCTCCGATGCGCTGTGGCGTCATGGCATTGTGGTCGATTATGTTCCTGATAACGTTGACGCTCCGGCGAGCGACCAGTGGCGTGCGGAGCTCAAACTTGCGGGCGTGCGTGTAGGGCCTAACTGGGACGCCGAATGGCTGCGATTGGTCGCATGCCAAACGGACGATGACATGGCGTTGCTTCATCGTGCAGTAATACGCGAAACGGTCACGCTCGAGGAGGACGTGGCCGCGGCAGCGGCCATGTTTCGCCATCGAACGCAACGGCGAGCCTATCGAAACGCATCCGGTAGCTACCGAGATCCGATCCGGGGTAGCGTACGGGCGATGGATCGATGGTGCGGTTCCGCCGTACGAGGAACTAGAGACGGCGCGCGAGTGGCGGTTGGCGCCATCCGAGTGGCGGTTGCTCCCGGCATGGGACCGCGCGCAGTGCGTGGCGCAGTCTCGGTACGCGCGGCTAGTAGACTTGCATAGCCATGATGCGATGCAGCAGCGCGAGCGACGCGTAATGAGGCGTACTCAGCAGGGAAGGCGGCGATAGATGGCCAGGCGGCGAAGCCTTGCGACGGTCGAGGCCCCGGCCGACGTGCCGCCATTGAACGGAACGACGCCGGTGTATCGTGACGTCACGCTAAGCACGGGCGTTGTGATCCGGTGCAAGGCCGTGAGCGGATTGATCCTCTCGCGGATATACGAGCAGCGACCAATCCCCGAGGTGCCTACGCGCATCAATCCTGACACCGAGCGGGCAGAGCCTAACCCAGACGATCCCGAGTATCTGAGCGACCTAGACGAGCGGAATATGGCGCTTCTAGGCCAGATCAATAAAGCGTTCGTAATTCTGGGTACTGAGGTCGCGAGCTTGCCGAAGGGGATGGAAGGCCCGGACGGAGATGAGTGGGTAAAAACGTTGGAATCGATCGGGCTTAGCGTGAGCGATGATCGTCGCTCACGGTATCGCGAGTGGTTCCTAACGACCGCGTGCGCGGACGCCGCCGACGGTGCGAGCGTTATACGCACTGTGGGCATCCTCAGCAACATCCGGCCAATGGACGAAGAAACGACCTAGCGTACACTGACAGGCGGAGGGGTGTCTCCGTGCATACAGGAGGCACCCGTTGGCGCTCGAGCCGCTTGGCGTTCGGATGGTGGTCGAGGGTCTAGGACCCTATAAGTCCAACCTCACGCAAGCACAGCAGGCCACGGACAAAGTCGCGGGGTCAACGACCACGGCCGCGAAGACCGCCACCGGGCTAGGCGGAGCATTCGACTCTGCTGGTAAACGAGCCTTAGCGTTCGCGGCCGGCATGGCCGCGGCGTACATCGGCACGCAGGCTATAGGCAAGGGACTCGATGCCGTCATAGGCGGTGCGATCCGCTGGGAGTCGGCGCTCGTTGGGGTCGCTAAGACCACCAACCTAAGCACCTCCGAACTCGCGGCACTCGGCGAGCGGATGCGCGGGCTAAGCGAGGAACTGCCCATTAGCGCAGAGGCGCTACTAGGACTCGCGCAAACGGCCGGGCAGCTAGGCGTTAGTTCTGAGAACCTCGATCTATTTGCAGAGACCGCGGCGCGCTTAGGGTTTAGCACTAACCTTGGCGCTGAAGAAGCGATCACTGGGCTGGCGCGGCTATCGACGATCCTAGGGACGTCGGAAAACGACGTGGCGAATCTAGGCTCGGCGCTGGTAGGGCTCGGTAATACGTTTGCCGCCACTGAGTCTGAAATCCTGGACATGGCGCTACGTCTGGCGGGCGCCGGTCGTCAGTTCGGGCTTACCGAAGGCGAGATCCTAGGCCTGGGCGCGGCATTGCGACAGATAGGTATCGAGGCTGAGGCTGGCGGCACGGCGTTCTCGCGCGTCATGTCTGAGATATCTAAGCGCGCGGCGCTTGGCGGTCAGGACCTTGAGGACCTAGCTGCTGTCACGGGTATGACTGCCGACGAGTTCCGAAATCTTGTGGCCAGCTCGCCGGCGGAGGCGCTGCTGGCATTTGTTCGTGGGTTGAAGACTGCCGAAGAGTCCGGGCAGAACCTGTTCGTTGTCCTAGAAGACCTGGGCCTTAGTGACGTGCGATTGCAGCGCGCATTGCTAGGCACGGCGTCGGCGGTGAACGAGGTCGAGCGCGCATTCGAAACCGGTAACCGGGAGATGGAGACCGGAAACGCGCTCATAGAGGAATCTGGGAAGTTCGCGGAGACGACCGCCGCCAAGATGGAACGGCTAAAGAATCAAGTCGGTAACTTCGCGGCCCAGCTAGGCACGCAGACCCTTCCGATTCTCCGTGACTTCCTGAGCGGGCTGCAACAGCTTGGCACAACGTTCGACGCGCTAGGCACATCGATAGCGGGCGTCGACAAGATGACCGTCGCGCAACTGCCACATCTGCGTGAACTGATCGCGGCTCAGGAAGAGCTAGCGAATAACTCGTTTTTCCTGACACAGATAAGCAACAACCTGACGCTGCAGAAGCTCAAGGAGATGGAAGCCACGATCCTTGCGCGCCAAGCGTGGCTAGACCTGGCCACTGCGCAAGGGGAAGCGCTCCTGGCCGCGGACGCGCTTGAGGCGCAAGACGAAGCACTGTACGAAACATCTCAGCTTCTAACGGATGCGATCGAAGAGACCACCGACGCAGTAACGGACGCCGCCGACGAGCTCAAGGCAATTACAGGCGTTGTCAACGACGTCGAGAAGGCGATGATCGCAGCTGGGCTTGAGTCCGACCAGGTGGCAACGATCCTAGGCATTCTGCAGCATAGCGGCGTCGTGCCTGCGGCAGACTCGCTCGAGATTCTTGAATTGCAGCTACGCGCCGCGGGACTTGAAGGCCCCGCCGTTGACCAAGCAATGCGGCTGGCGGCCGCTGGATTGGCTGTGCTTGAGGGGCAAGCTATCGCAACGGCACGCGCAGCCAATGAGGTTACTAACGCTCTGAGTCTGCTGGGCGGCGGCACGATGAAGGGCAAACCGCCCCCGCGGGCAACTGGCGGCGGCGGGGGTGGAGGCGGCGGCGGATCATCGCCCGCTGATGACGCGGCTAGGGCGGCGGAGGCAGCCGCTACTCAGCTAGAGCGTGCTCTGAGCGCGGCGGAGCGGCTGATCGTCGTCGACACGCGGATAGCAGACAAAGAGCGTGAGATTGCACGCACGCGCGAGGATTCGGGCCGCGTGCTGGATGGCATCAAACGCCGGCTAGACGATGCGGTTGCCGCTACGTCGGAGATTGAGCGACTTGAGAAGGCCATCGCGGGCGTGCGCAAACAGGTTGCGGACAGCATCCAGTCTGAGGAATTGTCAGGCGCTCAGCTAGAGCTAAAGCTCCTAAACGAACAGATCAACCAAGAACAGTTCCATATCCGCACGCAGTTCCGCGAACGTATCGCGGCGGCTGCCAGCGAAGAAGAGAAGGCGCTGCTACTTGAGCAGCAGGCCGAATCGCTGGCCGAGATCGACGAACGGCATCGTAACGAGATCGGATTCCTACAGGAACAGGTCGAGCTTCGTAGCGATCAATTGGACATCCTGAACCGACAGGCGACTACACAGATAACCGCGCTGGAGGCCGAGCTGATCAAGGCGCAAGAGGTTCACGGCGCGCGTGTGGCCGCCATCCAGGCGGAGTTCGACGCCGCCACGATTGCGCGGGACGCGATATTCGCCAAGCTAGACGATGAGCTAGAGAACCTGCGCGACCAGGTCGAGGCTGAGGAAGATGCCGCCGAGGCGGCCGACGCGCGCAGGGAGATCGAGGAAGCGATCGCAGCGGTGCTGGCAACGCAGGGCGCTACGCTCAATGTGAACCTAGAGACAGCGCGGCGCTACGTCGAGGCGCTGCGCACGGCAGCGGCGATTCAATCGACGCCAGCGGGATTCGATACGGGGCTGCCGTACAATCCGCCCCAGTTCGCGGAGGGTGGATTCGTGCCCGGCGCCGCTGGCCAGGCGATTGCAGCGGTGGTGCACGCTGGAGAGTTGATTCTGAACCGAACACAGCAGCAAGGACTGGGCGCGATGATATCCGGACTGTCGCGCGCGGCAGGGCGACTGGTTGCGCCTGCTATGCCGGCGGCGGCGATGCCATTGGTCGGCGGCTCGCGCATGATCCCCGTCCCGATCAATACCCGTGAGGGTGCAAACGTCACCGTGAACGCGACGTATCAGCGGTCGCAGAGCCCGTCCAGCGTGAGCGCCGACGTGCGATTCGTATTGCTGGGCGTACGATGATCAATCCCGTTTTCATGGTCGAACGGCAGCGCAAAACCGAGTGGTGGGAAATCATCACCGCGGACGGGCTGCGCTATAGGCTAGAGAATTTCTCGGGCCGATGGGTAATCAACCTGAGCGGCGACGGGATGCCGCCGATCCGCTACCTCGCACAGCGCGGGCCGTTCCAGGATGGCGTAACAGTCACCGACTTCTTCCTAGAGCCACGCACCGTGGAGTTGGTATTGCGCGACGGTCGTTGCACGCGGCAGCAGTACTGGGATGCCAGGGCTTTAGCCCTGGACCGACTGCGTCCGAACCGATCTACGAACGGGGCGATCATGCCCGCGCGACTGCGGAAGATCCTGCCGGACGGCACGAAGCGCGACCTGGAAGTGTTCGTGGACGATGGCCTGCGGTTCACGACTCCTACGGCACCGGCCGGGTGGGATGAGTTCGCATTCGAGGAGCCTATCCGGCTGTTCGCGCCCGACCCCACATGGTTCAGCCCGACCGAAGTTGATGTCGTGTTCACGCTGGCGACGCAGAGCCAGCTCGTGTTCCCGATCACGTTTCCAATCACGTTTGGGACGGGCATCTTGAGCGTGTCGCAGAACATCACCTACGCCGGATCGTGGCCATCGTTCCCCGTGATTACGCTGCAAGGGCCGCTGAATGGGCCATCGATTACGAATGTGACTATCGGGGAAGAAATCACGCTCGCCTACGACATACCGCTCGGCGAGACGGTGACGATCGACCTTGAGTACGGGCGCAAGACGGTCGTCAACAACTTGGGCACGAACCTGATCGGCACGGTGGACAGCGGGAGCGAGCTGGGGACGTGGCGGCTAGAGGTCGATCCGCGTGCACCTGGCGGCGTGAACGATATCCAAGTCACCGGATCGGACGCCGATGCTAATACGGCGGTGAGTCTGGCATACTTCACCCGATACATCGGTTTGGGAGGCTAGCGTGGCTGAGACGAGCCGTCCCTGGACGGGACAAATTCTCGGAGATGCCGGTCCGTACACCTTCGACCATTGGGCCGAAGTGTGGCGCACGATGCTACAGACCGGCTCGGACGATGGTGTCTTCGACGGACTGCTCAACGAGCTAGAAGTCACTGGCGTCGTCAGCCCGGTCAGCATAGATACCGGTTACGCGCTCAATCACGGGACATGGTACGGCAACGACGCGGCGGTCACTGTCGCGATTCCAACGCCTGCAGGCGCGACGCGCATCGATCGCATCGTATTGCGAAAGTCGTGGGCTGCTCAGACAGTTCGGATTACGCGTGTCGCAGGCACGGAGGGCGGCGGCGCGCCTAGCCTAACGCAGGTTGACGGTACTACGTGGGACATCCCGCTTGCGCAGGTATCGATTACGACACTAGCGGCGATTACGGTCACGGACGATCGTGATTTTCTCCTGCGCATTCCCGGCTTCGGTACTGCGCTGCAGGTGCTTCGGACAAACGCGGGCGGTACGGCGTTGGAGTGGTCTACGCCGGACGCCGTTCCCGATCAAGCGTCGCAGGCCGAGATCGAGGCCGAGTCTGATGTTGACAAGTACATCCCGCCCGACTTGGCCCGGTTTATTCCGGGCGCGGCGAAGGCGTATTGCACGGTGGCAAGCGACGGCACGCTGCAATCGAACTCCTACAACATCACCTCTGCCGCGAAGGATTCGACCGGCGTCTATACGATCACACTAGATGATGACTTTTCGAATACGGACTACGTAGTCGCGGCTTTAGCCGAAGTGGGCGGGGGCTCTTTCCGCTACGTTTCCGTGTCGGATATAGCAGTAGGATCATTCAAGATACGAACATCCGATTCAGATCCGAATGTTTTTGACACGCCGTTCCACGTCGTTGCGTTTGGAGATCAGTAATGGGTCGCATGGTTCGGATATTTGAGAGCGGCGTTCGCGAGCATCGCGCTGACGAGTGGGAGCTAGGTGCGGCGGCGTACACAGATCGTAACGTGCCCGAGCGCTTGAAGAACCAGACTTGGCAGGTCGTGGATATTGATGAGTGGCTAGCGGCGAATCCCGATCCGGTGCCCGCCGACCCGAAAGTAGCGCTTAGGGGTGAGTTTGCCGCGGCCAGTACCGACGCGGAAAAGCTGGCCGTACTGGCCAAGGCGCTGGATCTAAACTAGTGGCTAATGGCCGCTCGGCTTGAAGTCCGGCTCCACAACACATCCGGCACGCTGCTAGCGATCTATAACGACTGGCGCGACCTGCGCTGGTGGGTGCGCGTCTCGGCGATTGGCGGACTGGACCTAGAGATAGGTGATAACCCAGCCGACCAGACAAAGACGAGCCTATTCTTCGACGCCTCCGATCAGATCATTCGCGACCAGATCATTGAGCTGCGTCGCTACGATCTAACGACCGACCCAGCCAAGCCGCTCGTGCCGTACGTCGAAGGATTGTTCCTCGCGCGTGCGGGATCGCGCTTGGTGACGGCGGACGGCGATGCTATTGCAACCATTTCGGCGGTGGAGTACACGGATATCCTGCGACGCGCGGCGATTGCGTGGGCGGCTGGCCTGCCACAAACACAGTTATCCGGACCCGGTGAGACTGTTATCAAGACCTACGCATTGCAAAACGTTGGCGCGAGCGCGCTGGCCGCTGCCGGTAGGGACCGCGACCACATACTGCCGAACGTCACGACGGCGGCGGACACCGGTTCGGGTGGAGCGTGGAGTGGCCAGCGGGCGCGGCGCAATCTGCTCGAGGTGCTCCAGGAGATTGGGCTCGCTACGGTGACGCGGTTCCGCGTCGAAGGCGGCGCGTCGATCCCGTCGTTTGTGGTTCAGGCTCGCGCGGCGCCGTACGGCGAGGACCGTTCGACGGACGGACTCAACGTAACGACGGGTATGAACGCTGCGGGGAATGCGCCGGTGATCTTTAGCCTCGATCGCGGCAACCTGCAGGCGCCTAGCTACGGACTCGACGCTTCCAACGAGGCGACTGTCGCGCTGGTGCTTGGGCAAGGTCAGGGTGATGATCGAACTGTTGAGGTGCTTAGTGACTCTGCCGCGGCGGCAGAGTCACCTTGGAACGACAGCGAGGTCGTGCGCGATGCGCGTGATACCGATGCGTCGGGCGACCTACAGGCGCGCGGTGAATCATTGCTCGAGGAATTCCGCGCAATGGAACGATTTGAGTTCGACGTATTACAAACGCCAGCGACGATCTACGGGCGTGACTACCGGCTCGGGGATGAGGTCACGGTACGCTACCGAGGGGCGGATAGAAACCTGGAGATCATAGGTGTGCGAGGCGCGGTGAACGGCAGCCCAGGACAAGGCAACGTCGAGACGATCTCCGTTGATGTGCAGGATGCACCGTGAACGAGGACTTCAACGCGCGTGTTGCCCACGCGATCAAAGACCATAACCAGCGCATCCAGCACCTTGAGACGACGGAGCGTGCCGAGGTCGCGGGATCGTTCCCGCGCTATGCGTTCGTGGACCTGCCGACCGGATTCGATGGCGCGGTTACTTACGTCACCGACGGCCGTAAGGAGGGCGAGGGCGTAGGTGCGGGGACGGGAGTTCCTGCATACTGGTCTAGCGCCGGTGCCGGTGGCGCCGTCTGGTACAAATTCAGTACGGATACGGCGGTGTTGACATGATTGAACTCCCGGAGAACGGCCCTCTCCCTGAGAGGGCCGTACGCAAAGTCCCCTCCTGGTTCACGCCGCTATTCGTTCGGCGTCTAGGTATCATGTGCAGGTTAGAATACCTGCGAACGATCAACAACGTTCCGCGCAATAGGGAGTCTCGACGCCGTGGCTAACGGCGAATCGCCGCTACTGGGCAGCTTCACATTCCACCACACTGGCTGGACGCTGCCAGACTCTAGCGTCGCCATGTGGACATGCGAGCCGTTCGTAGTCGTGAATCCGTGGGATGGCTACTCTATATCGCAGACGTCAGCGCGGATCACATCGCTGAAATCTACGTACCCGAACCTCAAGATCGCGGTACGTGCCCACTATCGAGGCGACCGATCGATTCCCGCAGAGAACGATATGACAGAGCTGAACCAGTTTCTGAACGGCGTGGTCGACGCCGCCAAAAACTACCAGCCGTTCCGCGACCACGTTAGCCTGTGGATATGCGCGAACGAGCCGAACATCACCAACGAGGGCGCGGTGCCGGCGTCATGGGCACAGCGCGTGCTCAATGGCGGCACGGCGCTCGATAATTTCGCTGAGAAGATCCGTTACGTGGCAGGCGACATGGGTTCGCTGCCAAACGCCGTGATCGGCTCTCCGGCTGTGGCTCCATACGACCCGACCGTCAACGAGACCGACTCCAACTGGCGCTATTCAGCGACGGCGCATCCGTACCTGAATTATCTGCACTCCGTGCTCAAGCGCGCCAAGGCTGCGGGCGATGCGAAGGCACGTCGTATCGTGAACGTCGCCTGTCTGCACGTGGCTGGGAGAATCGGTTCGGGTGGGTCCGCTAACGGAGGGCGGCTCGAGCCGAGGCGCTCGGTGGTCGAGCAGACCTACGGCAGCCAGTTCGGCACGCAGGCGATCCGTGAGATGGTGCAGGTCGTTGACGCGGCCTTCGCGTCGCTGCCGCTGGCGGTGGACGAGTTCACGACCTACATGGACGGCTACGGTGCGGAGGTGAACTATGTCCGCGGCTGGCTGCAAGAGGCGCTGAAGGCCATCGACTACGGCGTCAACCGACTCGCGACGCCCACCGGCCGAACGCGACTGTGGTTCGCCGCGTGGTTCATCGGGCGCGGGCAGGTCGGCGCTGACTGGAGTAGCACGGCGCTAGAGCATCTGATGACGCTCTCGCCTGGTACGCGCGGCCGCGACCTCGTGGACGAATTCAATGCGCTAGTGGACCGGTTCGCATGAGCGGCGAAGTTTCGCTGATTGATCACATCGAGGCGCTGCTAGCTGAGCGAACGCGGCACATGGATAAACAACTAAACGACCTCGAGCGGCACCTGACAGCGCAGATTACGGCATTGGAGGCAAAAACCGACGCTGGGTTCAGAGCGTCGAATAACGCGGTTATCAAGGCGGAGAATGCCGTGGACAGGCGTTTGGAAGGCATGAATGAGTTCCGCGAGTCGCTGAGAGATCAAAACGCCGAGTTCGTGCGGAAGGTCGAGTTCGCGCCGTTCGCTACACAAGTGAATGAAATCGTCCAAGAGCAGCGAAAGCTTGAGGGGCGGATATGGGGCATCGGCGCGACGATCGCGATGATCGTAACCATCGTTCAGATCGTCATTCGGTTTCTGCCGACAGGAGGCTGACATGGGACTTGAAAGCGCGTTGGTGATTCTGATTGGAGCGGTGCGGCGGTGAGTTTTTGGGGGTCGTGTCTCTCCATCAATGACAGCCGCGACCGGCGTGGTGAGACGCAGGGCTACGGCGTGACGGATTTCGCTCTCAGAAACCCAGGCGCATATCCCGGCAACTTCCACTTCGCGCGTGACTTCACGGTGCGACGCAATTTCAACGGGCCGCTGCTTGCCCAGGATTACGTTGCGCCTATCGACTGCGTGCTCCTAGAAGTCAACGACCAAACCTACGGCTATGGCTACCACGTGTGGATGGGGATGGGCGACTACCGCGTGCTGTTCGCTCACGGGATACCGGATAGCGTAACGAGCCTTCGATCGGGCGAACGGGCGCGTAGAGGCCAGCCGATCATGGCGGTCGGCACAAGCGGCTTCTCGAAGATTCAACACGCGCACATTGGGTTGCAGCAATGGACGAACGGGCGCTGGGCATGGATCGACCCAGGCCCCTACATGTACGGAGAACGCAAGATGCCCACCACGGCGGAGGAACTAACCGAGCAGCTTGAAGATCAGCGCCAGCGGTACAAAGACCTTGACGACCTGCATCTTCAAGATTTGGGATACGGAGCGAGGCTCGCACGGGTTGCGGTCAAGCTAGCGTTTCGGTATCTGCCGAAGGACCCGAAAGGGCAGCCAATCCTTCCCGACGATCTGGCGAAAGACTACTCGGAAGGCCAAGAGAACTTCAAAGGACGTGGATAGATGGACGCAATTGAAATCGGCGGATCGGCTGGGTCCGGTGCGGTTGTGGGCTGGGGAATTGTCCGGCTCATCCCGTGGGAGGCAATCGACTCCAAGTGGCGTCCGCTGCTCGCGGGATTCCTGGCATTCGGTGTGTCGGTTGGCGTGGGCCTGGCGATGAGCGCCGATATACCCGCCTTGATCGTGCTGTCCGCAGTGGCCGCCTTCGGGCCAGTTGGTGCGAACGAGGCGATGAAGTTGCTGCCGCCCACGCAGCGCGTGGCGGGCACGGACCCCGACAAGCCGAGTCCCTAACGCAGCGGGGCGCTTAGGGTTTGCTATCATCGCCCCGTCGAGTACGTAGCGAAGCCATCGGCTAACCCCGATGGCTTTTGCTTTGAGGGGGACTCATGGCCCTAACGAAACGCGCGGTGACGTGGGCAGCGATCGCGGCCCTGGGCCTGTGGCTGCTCGCGAGTTGGACCGCGCCCGCGAAGGCGAGTCATGCGGACGTTGAGGGCATCGGAACGGTCTACGGGCGCTGCTGTACCGGCAACATCACGCGACCAGGCAACGGGGGCGCGTTGCAATCCGAACCATTTCGCTGGGACACGACGATGGTCGTAGCTACGACCATCTACCCGCGCGGGACACCTATTTGCGTTCGCTGGGTAGACGAGCTCGCCTGCCGTGATGAGCGCGGCGTGCAGTTGATGGCGGGCGATTACTGCCCGGAGTGCAATGCCGCGCACATCGATTTGTCATTCGCGATTATCCGTGACCGCTTCGGCTTCTGCGGCGACTGGGATTATTGGACGTGCGTCGCTCAGTGGGGTCGGCAGTCGGTGACGTGGTGGATCGAGCCTCCAACCACGGGCGGATAGTCGTCTCGAACCATACCCACGTCCCGCCGATCCGTCCGTCAGGTTCGGGCATCTGGCCGCGATGCCGCCACTGATAGACGGCGTCAACGTTGACCTCGAGCGCCTCCGCGATATCGCGGATCGTGTACATGTCGAAGGTGAGGGTTGGGGCAACCATCCTAGACGCGGCCGGGGGCGTCGTAGAAACTAATCGGCTCGTACCGGAGCCACTCGCCATCGTCTAGCGCGTTAGGCGCGTTGCTGATCCAGTCGGCTGGGTCGCTGAATCGCCGACTGAATGGTACGGGTCCGGCCGCTCGCATAACGTCGCCGGTGCTGTCTATCTCGACTGCGTAAATCTCGCCGCTCGGCTGGTGTCGTACGAATGCGGTCTTCATTTCGTTGCTCCCGTCTCTCAACTCCACACTGTCAATATACTCTGACAATCGCGCCCCGTCAAGAGGTTCTGACGAGATTCTCGCCGTAATAATTCACTTGCGCAGCTAGCGTACGTGCGTTATCGTAGGCATGTAACGAGTTCGGAGGGTGTTCGATGCCACGACGAAACTACTGCATGCGGTGCGGCGGGCTGGGCACGATTTGGGCGCCGGACCGCGAGTTCACTTGGCTCAAGCGGCATAACCCGATCACTACCGTAGCGGCCGAGGGACGGCACTACGTACGGTGCCCGGTGTGCTCAGAGAGGAAGGTTCGATGAGCCAAACCGTTTACGCGCAAGATGCGCCGTATTGGGGCACGTCGGTCGATGAGGCGAAGTCACAGTACGCCGTCATGGCGCTACTCGAAAAATGGGGCGCGTCGTCCGTTGGGTTGAGACGATCCGCCACTGGCGAGGGCGAGATTTATTTCGAGTTTGAAGATCGCACCTACCGACTAACCCGGCGACCGTTGCCCATTCGGGAGCGAGGCTTCTATCGACAAGATCCTAATCCGGATCGATCGTTAATCATCAAGGCGCGTATGCAGGCATGGCGCGCTCTCGTGTATCACCTAAAGGCAATACTTGAGGGGGTGCTGTGGGAAGGGATGGCGGTAACGTTTTTGCCTTACTTAGTGCTGCCCAGCGGGCAGGTCTTGCACGAGGTGCCACCTGAGGCGTTGGTGCAAAACGTGCTCCCGAGGCCATCGGAATCGGCAACGGACACAGAGTTCACGGCGAGTGACGTATGAGCGACGACCTAATAACCGTCGCCGAAGCGGCGCGGCTCTTAGGTGTACACCATCAGACGGTTCGAAACCTGATCGCCGCAGGCAAGCTGGAGACGGTGATTGACGGACGGTTCATCCGGCGTGGCCGGGTGAAGGTTCGACGTTCAGACATAGAAAGGTTGCGACGATGACCCGGTTCTATAGCGTAACCTCGTGGTCGCTCATGGCGCTGGCGATGGTGCTGCTGTTCGTGGCGGTATCAGGAGTGGGGCGATGAGCGACTCAATGAGGGTGTGGGTGCAGGCCGATCGATGGCCGGACGGGCAGATCCATCTGACTGAAACAGACGGCGTGATTTCGCCGGAAGTTGACGTTCTCGATCCCCGCCAACTTCCCGACCACGTGGTCGAGGCTGGGGCGCGGGCGGCAGCTTTGCGGCACGGTTGGACTGCGCAGGACTGGGACGATGGGCGGCGTATGGACAAACATATACGCCAAATGTGGCGTGACGACGCCCGCGCTTGCCTCGAAGCCGCGCTGATGGCGGCACAGGGGGCGAAATGAGCACCGAAGTCGAGCGGCTGAGGGAGGAATTCCTGGCCAATGTAGCTATCTTGGCGGGCCTCGTCGAAGGGACTGAGCGTGCAGAGGTAAAGGCAAAACTCGACGCCCTAATCGCGGCTGTGAGGGCGGAGGCGCTGGCGGCGTGCCTGCCAAGCGGCCACGTTGACAGAAGTGGACCGCTTACCGCAGAGGACGTTCAAGTGCTGTGGGAATTCAACGGGACACTCCGAGCCGAAGCTGCACGACGTGCTGCCCTTGCGCCGTTGAGTGCTGCTGAAGTGGCTGATATTTCGCATAACACGGTGCAGAAGCTCAGTGCGCACGAGCCGGGCGACAACATCGTGCGTAAAACCGTTGACCACTTCCGAAGCATTCGCGGTGCGAAGTGACTCCCGACGACGTGACAATGGCAGCCGGTCGAGGAGGGAAGCGATGAGAAGTGACGCGCTCGTGATTGAGCTGGTGCTGTGTGATCGGTGCCACGGTGACGGGCAGGAGCCGCCGATCAAGGCCGGTGCGCTCCAATCGTTTACGCCGTGCATATCCTGCCACGAACGGAGCCCGAAGCCGGGTTGGGTGTGGCCGGAGTGGGCTATGAAAGCCGTTTGGCCCTACGTAGCGGATTGGCACAGAAGTTACATTCTCAACGCGCTATACGCGCAACAGGCCAAGGAGGTGACGGATGGCTGACGATAAAGGCGACGAGTTGTTGGCACTGGCTAACCAGCTTGGACGCGCGGTAAGCGACGACGAAGCGGAGCGGCTAATCCTGAGCGCGTTGTCAACTTCCTCACACAGCGAAGTCGAACTGCAATCGCTGTTGGATTATGCAAAGGGAATAAAACTCCAGCAGAGCATGATCGACAACATTCTGCGGGGATTGATGGACTGGAATTGGGATAAAGACACCAAAGAGCCTCGGTTTCGTTTGAACGCAGCCGGGAAGAGGTACGTTGAGGCCATGCTCCGCGCTGCAAGGGAGCGCAACTAGTGACCGCTGAACCAACCGACCGCGCGGCGAGGCTGGAGGCGATTCGGGCGCGGCTGATCGACTTCGAGCAAACGGCTAGCGTCGTGCAACGGCTTGCCGACGATTACCTGTTGCAACTTCCAACGGTGCACGTCGTCCGTGTCGCACAGGATTCGCGCTGGCTCCTCGCGGAGATCGAGCGGCTGGAGGCGGCGCTGGAAATTATCGAAGCGCTAGATGGCGCAACCGCAATTCATGGAGATGGCAGACGGGTTGAGATCAAAGACGCAGCCCAGCGCATCGCCCGCGCCGCGCTAGCCCATGAGGACGGTGGCGCGTGAAGGAGCGACCGATCATATTCACGCCCGATCTAGCGGCGAAGGTGCACAACGGGACCAAGACCGTGACGCGGCGGATCGTGAAGCCGAAATGGTCGGGATGGTCTCCTGACCTGAGCACGTGGACGATGGAGCGCGCCACTGCGTTCGATTCGCAGTATTTGAAGGTGCCATACGACGACGGGACGCGACAGCGTGTGTTCTGTCCATATGGCGATCCCACCGATCAATTGTGGGTTCGCGAGCGCTGGTGGCTGGCGGATATGGATTTCAGTCAGCCGCCTACTGCCTACCTGATTTGTTGGTCGAACGCCAGTGGCAAGCCTGGCAACGACTTCGAAGCGGGCGATGTTGGCTGGCGTAATCCACCGGAACGCGACCGCCTTGAGTGGGCCGAGCGCTATGGAGCGCTTGAGGGTGAGGGCAAACGCGCGACACGCAAGCGTAATTACTGGCTAGGCGCAAACCCGCCAATCTTCATGCCGCGCTGGGCTTGCCGCACGGTGCTCGAAATCGTGAGCGTGCGGGCTGAGCGGTTGCAGGAGATCACGGCCGAAGATGTGGGACGTGAGGGCGTGGAGTATGCCGCTAACGATCCTGTAGGCAACTTTTCATCGCTCTGGGAGCGCATCCACGGCAAGGGCGCGTGGGACACGAATCCCTGGGTGTGGCGAATTGAATTCAGGAGGGCGAATCCGTGAGCGACGTTGTGCTGGTGATCAAGCGCGTCGAAGCGGCTGGCATGGGTGAGCGATTGCGTGAGGTTGCCAGCTACGAACTAAACGCCGAGTTCCGCAATCGGTTGGCGCGGGTGATTATGTTAGGAGGTGGCGAGATCGTCGCAGACGACGAGGGCAATGAACGCCTATATGTCGACGAGTTTCGCGCCGCCGACGCGGTGATTGCGCTATTGGCCGATTTTACTACGGTGATACCTGCCCGGAGTGTTTCCGGGCAGTCACAAGAGGAGTCGAGTAGATGAGTAGATGGAAGGCGCGAGGCGTGGCGCTAATCGCGCTCATGGCCTTTGCAGTCGCGTTTGCGTTGCCTGTCGGGGCAACTAATGATTACACGATCTGCCATGTTCCCGCCAACGGGAACGCGCAGACGTTGAATCTATCGTTTGCCGGTGCGTGGAGTCATATCCTCGTGCACGACAATGACTACTGGGGCGAGTGCGAGGTAGAGGAAGAACCGACGCAGGAGCCGACGGAAGAGCCTACGGCTGAGCCGGCCGAAGAGCCGACAGTCGAACCGACGCCCGATGAGACGCCGGTGATAGCTGAGGTTCCAGTGGTTGCTCCGGGCGTAGCGTTCGATCCGAACTGCTCGCTCGAGGAGTGGGTTGCGGGTACGTCGGACCCAGAGTGTGCGCCTTGGCAGCGGCTCAGGTTCGTAGTTGAGGCGAGCGACGCGCTCTATGAGAACGTCACCATCATCAGCGGCGTCACCGCTGACGGGCAGGTTATCGATTGGTTCGCGCTGCCGTCGAGTGGGATCGGTTACACGGCATACAGCCCAGCTTTTCAGTTCGCTCAAGGGTGGACGGCTCGGCTTTACGTGATCGACGTTGACCGCATGGGCGAGATCAACATCGAGGTCGTGTCGGAATACTTCGGCTCGGCTGTTGAGTGGGACCTGTTCGGGGAAGACGGTGACACGGACAACCCTGCACTTGGGCATCCCGATGAGGATTTCGACGACGTTGAGATCGGCGCAGGCATAGAGGAGGTCGAGAAGGCCGCCTAGAGCCCACAGAACCTATGCCCGAGGGCGACTTCGGGCATAGCCCTGTGGATGTTTAGGAGGGGAACGATGGCTAGGAACCGTGACGAGACATTGGATCGTGTACGCGATGCGCTTGACGACGCTGAGTCGTCTGTTCGGCATGCCGCGAACTATCTGGACGACCTGGAGCACGCCGCCGAGACGCCGCTGGGCAACGGACACCCTCACACGTTCCGCCTTGTCTCACTAAATCCGACCAGTCTAGACGAATTGCTCTGGCGAGCGGCGCGTTCCGACAACCTTGACGACGATCACAAAGAGGCTCTCATCCAAGATTTAGCGGCCGCGGTTGAAGAGCTCCGTAAGGCACGGGCCGCCTGATGAGTTTATGGATCTTGCTGGCCATAGTCGCGGTCGTCGTCACGATCACGGCGTTCCTGTGGTGGCCGGATGATGACGAAGCCGTGACGCCGGATGAACTCGATGCATCGGTGCGGGGGATACTGAAATGAAGCTCATCTACCTAGCATCGCCATACAGCCACGAAGATCCTGACGTGCGGAAGTGGCGTTTCTGTCGGGCAGTCGACGCGGCCGCGGAGCTCATGCACGACGGCTACTTGGTGTTCTCGCCTATCGCGCACTCGCATATGATCGCGACGCGGCACGATCTGCCGGGTGACTTCGCGTACTGGGCAGAGTTCGACCGTCGAATGGTTGCGGCATGCGATGAAGTATGGGTCCTCAAGATCGACGGCTGGGCGGAGTCGGTTGGAGTCAAGGCGGAGATCGAACTGGCAAAGGGGCTAGACAAGCCCGTCTTCTACATGGAAGATCGTTAGTCTAGCCCCGCCATCTCCAGCGCCTCCGCCACCGAGCGAACCTCGCCGGCCGCTACGCCGCGTTCCGTAAGCTGCACGATCCTGTGCCGCTGCAGCGGGCTCAGCCGATCGGCGCCGACCTTGACGTCGACCTCTAAATACTTGCCATCCGGCGTCAAGATAGACAAGTCAAGGATTCCACCACCTTGAGGGTTCGCCCATAGCAGGCAGCCGCGCACCTTTAGCACGGCGCGGATGCGGCGCTTGAGGGATGTGTGAGACATCAGACGCCCGCCGAATACCCAGCGCGGCTCATGCCGGTTATCCACAATCGTTCACGTGCCCGCGTAAGGCCGACGTAGAGCGTCCTAGTGTTCGCGTCGTGACCTCCGGGTTTGAATCCGTCGACGTACGCGGCGCGGCTGATCTCCGGTATCTGTATCACTGTCATTCCTTCTCCCCCCTTGACCGAGTTGTGAACCACGGCATTGCCGCTAAGATACCGGTGATGCGGAGAAACTTCTAACCCGAAAACTGGTCCGTCATATGGGACGGATGTCACGCTCGCTCTGGCGGGAACTGCTTTGCGCCCTCCCGTGTAGACGGCCATGCACACGCGGTTGCTCAGGCATACGAGGTTAGCGGCCTCTGTTTCAAACCATCCCCGCATGTTCCGTTTGCCATTGCCAGACTCATCAACGCCTCGCCGGTATAAGGGCCAGCTCGGGGACATTCCCAAGTCGGCTAGTGCAGCGTGCGCACGCACCCCGACCCACGACGCGCTAGCGGTATGGACCACGTGCAAGTCCTCGTCGTTTAGTGCGCGCGCCTTGGCTGACTGAAATGTCAGCCCCGGGATGCCGTATTTTGCCTGCAGCATGCCTTCCATCATTAGCGCCTCACGACGACTTTCACAGACCGCTAGAATCCACGCGGCGTCCCCTTGTTCCGTCGACAGGCGAGCCGCTACTCCCCCAGCTCGATACGGGCGGTGCGCTGACACACAGATCCCAATACGCCACCAGTCGTTTCTGCGCATTAAGTAGACGACCCAGCGCCCGCAAAACGCGTCGTCGTCAAATTTAACGAGTACGCGGTGATTCGGAGTTACTCTGGTTTGGCTTAGCGGCGTCGTAAGAACAATCAGCGGTCCGCTATACGGCTGCTCTGATCGTTGAAAGTCGTATCCCCGTGAACTCTTATGTGCCTCAGATCCGAGAATCGTGTTGGTTGGCCGGTGGTATCCGACAACCCGATCAAATCCTAGGACCAGTTCCGCAATGGGAACTTGCCCCCGCTTTGTCAATATCAGTTCGTCGGGGGGCGAGCAATGATTCGTGCCTACCATGATCTTCGGCTCCTGCGTAAGCCCCTGCGGTCCGTGCCGTCGAACGACGGCCGCTCCGTAGCGGAGCGGCGCCTGGTATCGCTGCGTGGCGCTAGCCACCAGCCAGCGTAGATCCCGTCCGCGCACTGCCTCGAGCGCGGCGTCGGTAAGCCCCACGCGGAGATCATCTATCGTTATGGGCGCGCGGCCTGCACGCTCAACCATCTCCACGAAGTCAGCCCGTAGCCCGCGACGCTGCCAGATGCCCCGTTCACCTTGAGCGGATAACATCTCGAGCCACCGCCACGCTTGCGCCCAGGTCCATTCCTCGCTGAGGAACGCGCGGAGTCTATCTATCGTGGACGTTCCTATATCAGCATCATCGGCGCGCTGGTACCGGTTCCGGGACCGGTGTAATGGATTCCATTGCGGGTTGGGCCGCCGGTACGGGTTATGGAACGGTTCCCCACTATCCCGGAGGACCGAGATAGTGGGGCCCAGCATATACGCGCACGTCGCTAAGACCATTACCGTGCCATCTTGCGCGGCATGAACCGCGTGCGCGGCAATAGCCTCTCCGTCTTGCCACGCGCCGCCGACGCGTCGGACGTCGCCGTCCGCGTCGCGCGGTTTCCAGTCGCGGCCCTCCATGATCGCCGGGCTATGCTCACGCCGGAGATAGTCTTCGGCGAATGCGTGAACGGCCCGGGGCAGGCGATACGAGCGCTCCTTCCCAAGGAGCGCTCTCTGATCGGCCGGCAACGGTGTCAGGAGTTCATCGGGTCTGGCGCCGACGTGGGTATAGATGGCTTGCGCCGGATCTCCCGCGAGTACGAGCCGTTCTGCGTGCTGCGCCCATTGTTCGATGAGAGCCCACTGCAAAGGGTTCAGGTCTTGGCAGTTATGGACGAGTACCCCATCAGCAAAGAAGTTGTGATTAGTCTCTACGTCGAGACAGTAAACCGTGTCATCCATGACAGCTTCGCGCGGCACTGGCGGCTGCATGTCTGACTTAGCGGGCGGCTGCGTGGCCTTCTTCGCGTAACCGTGACCTCGCCACAAATCACGCAGATAATCTCGGTAACCTGGTCGGGCTGCCGCTGCCTGTGCGCCGTCACAAGCCGTACATTGAGCGCCTTTCGGCATCGCTCCTTCCCACACGTCGTGGCAGATCGTGACGGGCGGAACGGCGCGTTGCAAATGGCGCAGTGCGCCAGTCGGCGCGCCTGTACCCGGGGAACACGCGCAGTTTTTGGGCGCGGCTTTCTGTCTAGTTTGTATTGAAACACCGGGTGCATGAACGGCGAAATTGTTTCTAGTAGTTTGCGCGCGCCTTGTGCTGAAAAGCGCACTGTCGGGCCTTTTCCGCCCTGCGTGCTTTTGCAGGAGAATCCGCAGTCCGACAGATGCTCCGCCAGCAGAGCAACATCCTCGCTCCGTAACGCGTACGTCGACAGCGTCGCGGACGACGGTCCCGATGAACTGCCGTCGTCCATAAACCACACGGCTAGCGCTAAATCGTCGAGTAGTCCTAATA
>Ga0326597_10000778_pt1 | contig 54485 bp, 43 predicted proteins | sample RVTome_12_FD_203789 | JGI IMG/M metagenome (GOLD analysis project Ga0326597, IMG submission 203789) | Soil microbial communities from uranium-contaminated site in the Upper Colorado River Basin, Wyoming, United States - RVT100D185 | ecosystem: Environmental > Terrestrial > Soil > Contaminated >... | reverse complement strand
CGGCAAAGTCTCCGCACCGAAGGGTTGCGGGAACTCGGCCGCGCGTGTTCGCCCCGAAGGGGCGCAGGAATGTAGCCACGGGTGGAGTCCCGGCCTGCCGGGACGGAACCCGTGGTCATTTTGTGAGGATGCACTCCCGCCCCGGATGGGGCGGAGGCAGTTCAATTGCTGCACACGCGATCCAGCGGTGGAGCATTCCTCGACCCCTGACGGGGCCGGCAGTTCCTTGGGGATTGGCGCCCACGGGTTCCGCTCGGGCCTGCCGGCCCTCGCTTCACCCGTGGCAACAGTCCTCGGCCCCATTCGGGGCCGCCGAAAGTGTCACGGACCCCAGGTAGCCAGTTCGTCGATAGCATAGGCAAGGCATGAGAGCGATCACGGCTTGCTCGTGGGCGAGGTGGTGGGTCGCATCGGCGGATTGACCGTGAACCGTCGCTCCGGGTTGTTCCCCAACAGTCGGTGATCGTCGCCCATGAGGGGCGGGGCCAGGTATCGGCGAACAAACGACGGCGACGTACCACCGGTGTGGCCTCCCTTGTAGCCGGCCGTGCTGAATTCCGGCCGGTAGGCGATGGCTTGCACCTTCTCATACTGCTTCAGGGTGTCCGGATGCCGAGAGGCCGGCAGGTAGAATCCTTCCAGGCCCGCGATCCCCTCGGCCGCCGAACTTCGATCTATCGTCCCGGTAAACCAAACGACGTCCTTGAGCATCATGTCGTGCTCTGAGTACAAGACATAGAGCTTCCCGCGAATCCGCTTCAGGGCGCGCGTCAGATCGTACGTGCTCGACATGCTGCACCCCATGAAGACGACGTATTCGATTCCCGTCGACTCCGGCAGGTACTCCAGGGCGAACGTGGCGATGCCGGTCCCCGCCGACAGAGCGATGATGTGGATCGGTGGTTTTGGATACCGGCGACGATACCGTTTGATCGCCGCGGCGAGGTCGGCGGCCTTCTCGCGATTCCGGGGCAGATTCACCTGGTCCCCCGCATGGGTCCAACTCTGCCAGGCAAACACTTCGACAAGGCCCCTGTAGCCGGCATCGCGCAGTCCCGCCGGCACGTCGAAGGAACCCACGTTGCCGATGGGCCCGGCCCCGCCGATGTAGAAGACGGCGCCGGCATTGCGATCGCCCCTGGGTTGCCGGTCGACGATCATCTGATAGAGGCCATCACAGCCCGCGCACCCGATGGGCACAAGGCAGGAGATGATTAAGGTGGTGGCGCGGTGCATAAGGGGCGGGACCCGATTGAATTCGCCAGAAGCCGGCTCGGTTCAGGGCCGATGTCGCGAGGCACGGGTCGATTATAGGTTCGCCGCCGTGCGTGTCGATGTTGGGGTCGGCTTCCGGCCCGCCGTCGGGTGGGATCGAGGTCGGCCCTTGCGCATTTGAGCGATGTGGACCCTGCCCTTGCCCGCCGCTTTGGCAGCCAGCAACGCTTTGTCCGCCAGGGCGACCAACTGGGTAGAATTGGCCGGTTGGTGTTGGATCAGACCGGCGATGCCCGCCGTCATGGCGGGCGGTGTCTTGACCTCAACCATCATCTTCGCCCGTTGGGCGAACATGGCGCAGATGCGCTCGGCGATGGGTCGGGCCTCGCGCGTCGGGATTCCCGGGAGGATCAACGCAAATTCGTCGCCGCCGTAGCGCACCGCGAAGTCGTCGGGGCGCACGGCGTGTTTGAGCAGGTCGCCCACGAACTGGAGGATCGCATCGCCGGCCGCGTGTCCCGATGTGTCATTGAGGATCTTGAAGTTGTCCAAGTCAAACATGATCACCGACAAATCGCTCCCGGAGTCCCGTTGGGCATCGAAAATGGCCGGAAAGCGCTCCTCCAGAAATCGCCGATTGTGGATGCCGGTCAGCCCGTCCTTCCACACGGTTCGCTGCATTCGGCGAAGGTCCTGACTGATGCGCCGCGTCTCCCTGGCAACGCGAGAATCAGTCCGTCGCTCGATCGTGTGTTCCCGCTGCCGCGAGTTGGTCAGGTTCTCACGTAGGGCGCAAAAACCCCGAGCAATCCTGCCAAGATCGCGATGGCGTGGGAGAGGATCGATCACCTTGTCCTCTTCGATGGCCGTGTCGGCCACTTCGACGAGCGATCCGATCGGCTGAATGACGTCTCGCCAAAGCCACCAGGCCCCCAGACCCAGCGCGAGTATGCTCACTCCACAGACAGGTAAGACAAAAAACTTGACGTGCTGCCACGCATTGCAGACGACAGGCTCCATCTGCGTGAGCACGCAGAGCCGAGCCGGTCCCTTCCCCACAAGGCGCCCTTGCAGCGGTGCGCACACCAACTGCGCCGCGCCGCGCCGGGTCGCGAGGCCCTTCGGCAGCACGAGATGTTGAACCGTGGGAGAATCGGAATCCAGTTTCGAGTCCAGCAGTTCATCGAGACCATCCCCGATGGCCGCCGTTGCGGTCGCGTTTCCTGACGCATCCTGAACGGACACTGCCAAGACCCAGGGGAAATCGAGAAGCCGGCGGCAAGCGAGGTCCAAGTCCTTTTTTGAGGTGATTTTTTCGGCCATGAATCGCTGGGCCGTGCCCTGCGCGAAGAGCAGGGCGCTTTGACCACAGGATGATTGCATATCGTCGCGTCGAATGAACTCATGAGCGATCAAGGCCGTGCTCACGACGGCCAGGATCACCCCGAGCAGTGTCATTCGAATCGACGTTCGGACTGTGACCCGCTTGGAACCCCACACGGCGTAGCACCCCCTAACGGTCGCGCAGAAGGTGTCGGCAAGCCTGGGGAATAGGGCATTTGCCCTGCCCCATAACACGGCCCCCATAGCGGGCGCAGGGCATACCGCCTCCTACAAGACCTCACATGAACCCTACGATTCAAGCCGGAGATCCGCCAACTGCGAGTTTGGAACCTCCGCAGGGGATGATTCCGTCGACGTCCGATAGATGCGCTCGTCGCAGTTCGGTCTATAGCGAAGAGGCTGTGGTGGTTTGAGACGGTTCGGGTTGCGTCGTGACCGGGGGGCGCAGCGGTTGACGTTGCAGGCCGTCGGATTCGCAAAACGCGCGGATCGCTGCGCCCTGCTTTTCATTCTTCACCGCGTTGAAGGTTCCGAATACCAGCACGCTGCCGGGTCGTTGTGGCAGCGGCGAAAGCGACAACAGCGGCGACCGCGGCCGCATCCATATTCGGAAGCTGCCGTGAGCTTTGGTTTCGCCGTCCATCAGGACATCCATGACGCCTGCATACGACGAGAAACGCTGTTGCCCGATCCCCGCTTTCAGGATGGTTCGCGTCTCCCGGCGGCGGAGCGTGTAGTCCCTTCCGCTTCCGGCCGGCGGAGGCCCCGGCACCAACGACATGCTGAGCTCAGTCCTGCCGAACTGCCCCAGCAATGCCTGACTCTTGCGTGATCGCATCGCAACGTTGAACTCGCCCGCCCGATCGATCCACCAATAGGCCTCCTGGCAGTCGTAGCGCCACACTCTCACCGGAGGCGGATCGATTCGCGTGGCGTTCAGCGAGACGAACTGTATCACCGCTGAACCCGTGCAGCCCGCGCACGCGACATGGCAACCCGCCCAAGCAAACAGCGAGAGAAACCACATGCGCCTGGCTCTGGGATTCAACCGCTGGCCCTCTTTTGGCACTGTCTCGCAGGACTGCGATGGGGCAGGAGCAGGGCACTCGCCCTTGTGGCGTGGCCAAACGATGCTTTGCCACGGCGAAGCAGTCACCGATCCGAGCCGGTCCCCGCCGAGTCGTGTGCCGGTGTTGGAAACTGCTTGCAGAGGTCCGACACCTCGCCACGCACCGACCCGATTGCGGCCCGATCGCCCTTGGAAGACAGAACCCGGTCGATCAGGTCGGCGATCTTTCGCATCTCCTCCGGCCCCATTCCGCGCGTTGAAACCGCCGGTGTTCCGATCCGCAGGCCGCTGGTCTCCATGGGTTTTCGCAGATCGAACGGGACCATGTTCTTGTTGACAATAATGCCGGCCAAGCCGAGCAAGTCTTCCGCCATCGCCCCGGTCACGTCGGGATATCCCTTCCGCAGATCGAGCAGCATGAGGTGATTGTCCGTTCCGCCGGAAACGAGGCCGTGCCCGCGACTCAGCAGGGATTCGGCCAGGGCCTTGGCGTTATCCAGAATGCACTGCTGATAGACCTTGAATTGCGGCCGCAGGGCCTCTCCAAAGGCGACGGCCTTGGCAGCGATGAGGTGCATCAGCGGACCACCCTGAAGGCCGGGGAAGACCGCCGAGTCGATCCTCTTCGCCCAGTCCGCCTTGCACAGGGTGAGGCCGCCCCGGGGGCCGCGAAGCGTCTTGTGCGTCGTGGTCGTGACAAAATCGGCAACCGGCACGGGGCTGGGGTGCAGCCCCGTCGCGACGGCCCCGGCGATGTGTGCGATGTCCGCCATCAGGAGCGCACCGCATTCCTCGGCGATCTCGGCGAAGCCGTTCCAATCCCATATCCGTGGATAGGCCGAAGCCCCGGTGATAATCAGTTGGGGCTTGCACTCCAGGGCGAGCCGGCGGACGTCGTCGAGATTGATGCGTCCAGTCTCGCCGTCGACTCGATAGTGTGTCACGCGAAACCACTTGCCGCTGATATTGACGTGCTTGCCGTGGGACAGGTGCCCGCCGTGATCCAGGTGGAGCGAGAGGATCATGTCGCCCGGGGTTCGGACCGGTTCGCCTGGCCGTTTCTCGTGCTGTTCGGCCTCGCCGAACCGCGAGCCGGGGTTCAAGGCAGCGAGCAATACGGCCTGATTGGCCTGGCTGCCGGAGTGGGGCTGGACGTTGGCATGGTCGCACCCGAACAGAAGCTTCGCACGGTCGATCGCCAGTTGCTCGATGCGGTCCATGTTCTCGCATCCGCCGTAATAGCGACGGTCCGGATAGCCCTCGGCGTACTTGTTGGTGAATATCGAGCCGGCCGCCTGCAGGACGGCAGCGCTGACGTGGTTCTCCGAGGCGATCAGTTCGAGCGTGTTCTCCTGACGCTGTTCCTCGGCAACGAAGCTCTCCCATACCTCCGGGTCCTGGCGAGCGATCGGATTGTCATTCATCCGGGTCATCATAGCTTCCTCAGAGATGGCGCCCACAATTCACGCGAGAGATCAGGGCGGGCCGGGCCGTCGTCGGCCGCGGGCCACCAGCTTCTACCACCACCATACTCTAGAACCGATGGGTACCCCAGGCAACGGACCTCCAACCCGAGGATACTGGTATCGCGTTCACCAACCGGCATCGTCGCGGCCGCGCAAAAAAAATATATTTTGGCTTCCGTTAGGGTTGACGTTTGGGCGATGTTAGGCTATGGTTCCAATGACGGCGACCGAAGGCGACTTGCCCTTGTGCTGTTTCGGCCCCGGCGGCGACTACGATGTCGCCTGGTGGCCGCGCCGAGATGCAGGGAAGCCTGACGATGGTCGTCCGGTCGCCGGCCTTTGGCAATGGGCTCGGAGGATCGGCCTCGTCTTCGGCTTGGATCACGGGACGTGGTCTCGGACCGAGTCGCCGGATGATGAAATCTGCCGCCCGCGCTCGGGCTTTGCCGCACCGGAGCGCGACCTTGTCAGGGCGGCGGCCGACGACGCTCTCACCCAAGACCGGCCTGTGCTGATCCTCGGCCCGGCCGGCTTGGACGGGCGTCCTTGGCCGCCGCCGAAGGAGCAGCGCCATGGCCCCAAGACGTCGCACCAAGACCACCCGCTCCGGACCACGCCGTGCCAGGACCGGCTCGAAGCGCCAGACCCGTCCCGCAACGCCGCGGCAAACCGAAATCCTCACCTTCGTCCGCAACTTCACGCACAAACATGGCTATTCCCCGACCTACGACGAGATCGCCGAAGAATTCGGAATCTCCAAGGTCACCGTGTTCGAGCACCTCACCACCCTCGAAGAAAGAGGCCTGCTCCACCGAGAAAAGCACAAGGCTCGCTCTTTGCATTTGGCTGATCATCTCCAACTGCCGGACGAGCGACCGACGTGCCTGCCGCTCATGGGCCGTGTCGCTGCCGGTGCCCCCATCGAGGCCATCGCAAACCACGAAGTTCTCGACTTGGAAGACCTCTTTTCGTCCGACAACGGACTCTACGTTCTTCAGGTCAACGGTGACAGCATGATCGACGACCAGATCGCTGATGGTGATTACGTGGTCGTCGAAAAGCGCAATACCCCCCTCAACGGCGAGATGGTCGTTGCCTATCTTGAAGACGGCGAGGTGACGCTCAAGCGGTTTTACCGAGAGAAAAACAGAATCCGACTCCAGCCGGCCAATCCCAAGTATAAACCGATCTTCGTCCGGTCTTTGGATATTCAAGGCGTGGTTGTGGGCGTCATCCGCAGGATGGGTTGAACTTCCGCGCGGAAGGTCGTGCGTTCGCTACGACACGATGTAGCGAAACATCGCGTAGAGCATGATCATCGCGGCGGCCACGAACAGCCAGCGCCGTCGGTGAATCGGCCTGTGATGTCCCTCCACCGGTGTGATCCAATCACCACAGTGGGGGCACTTCTGCGTGTCTTCAGTCACCGTGCCGCGGCAATTCGGGCACGTCATCTCCGGCAGCGAATCGTCGTCATCCGGGTCCATGTCCTGTTCCAGGGGCATGTCGCGGTCTTCGTCGTCGCCGTAAAAGCTCATTTACTTGATCAACTCGAGGACGGCCTTGAACCTGGGATGATCGCACCGCTCGATGAGTTCGAAGATGAGCGATTCGGCCGTGCTGATCTCCGCCCCGGCGCGTCTCATGCGGTCCAGTGCCATCGTTGCATCACCGGGTCGGCGTGAGCCGACCGCATCGGCAGCGACGAATGGGACGTAGTCCACCCGAATCAGGTCCATCGCGGTTTGTTGAATACAGACGTGCGTCTCTACGCCGACGAGGATCACCTGTTCGCGATGGGTGCTCTCCAGCGCCTCGCGAAATGCGGCGTCGCGCCAGCAACTGCACTGGGTCTTCTCGATGGGCTTCGACTCCGCCGCCATGAACCCCTTGATCCGTGAATCGGTCGGTCCCAGGCCCTTGGGATATTGTTCGGTGTGCAGGATCGGGATGTCGAGAATCCTCGCGGCCTGGATCAGCCGGCCGGCCGCGTCAATGATCGAATCCGGCGGGCTGCTCGCGATGGCCGGGAGCAATTTCTCCTGGATGTCCACCACCACCAGGACGGCAAGCCCGCTCTCCAGCACGTTGACATGCGGCATATTCGGAAACCTCGACACGAAAGAAACGCCGAGTATAGCGCCGGTCGTGCATTCACACAACTACGGTCCCCATTAGCCGCCGCTCGTGGACGGCCGCGGGGCCGCGACGTATCATGGTTGCCCGCGAGCCGATGGGGGGAGTTTCGATCAGATTTCCAAGCCGGAGCCGATGCCGTGACAGATCGTCCCCATCCGTCAATTCGCGACAAGGTTGTCTTGCTCACCGGTGCGACGAGCCCGGTCGGCCGCGCGTTGGTCCGTCGGTTTCTGGATGCCGGGGCCAGGCTCGCGTTGTGCGTTCGGCGGGCCGAGTCGTTGATAGATATCGAACCGATGCTCGCCGGGCGAGCAGCCGACACCATGATTGTGCCTTGTGACCTGCGCCGCGAGGAGAATGTCGTCCGTATGGTACATCGGGTTGCGCAGTGTTTCGGGCGCATCGACGTCGCGGTCAATGCAGCAAGCATCTCAGGGCCGAAGTTGGGCATCGTTGAGTATCCTGCCGAGCCCTGGTGCAACGTGACCGACACCAACCTTCACGGAACCTACTTTGTCTGTCGCGAGGTCCTGCCCTGGATGATCCGCCAACATACCGGTTCGATCATCAACATCACCAGTGCCTTGACGACCACGTCTCAGGCGCAAGGGGGCGCTTGCGCGGTCAGTCAGCACGCGATCGAGGGCTTGACGAAAGTGCTGGCGTCAGAACTGAGGGATTCCGGCGTGCGCGTGAACACGGTCGACATCGACGAGCCGACTTCGCACCCCGGCACTGCCCGAGCGGACTCCGGCTGGACAAACGCTTTTCTTTGGTTGGCGGGAGACGAGTCGGCGGCCAGGAACGGCGAGCACATCCGCGCTGCGGACTTTGCACGGCGGGCCTGAGCTTCGGGTTTGGATGGGAGCCGGTCAGGGAATCCGGCCGAGCTTGAGGAAGTTGTCGGGGCCGCGATTCGGCGATGCGTCGAGGTCCATGTTCAGGTGCAGCTTGGCCGCGTCTGACATTCGGTCGGGCGTCCAAGGCGGTTCCCAGACAAGCTCCACGGCCACGTCCGTCACCCCCTGCACGCTTCTGACCCTTGTCTCGACTTCCGCCGGCAATGCGCCCGCCACGGGGCACGCCGGGGACGTGAGGGTCATGCGGATGTGCACGTTCCCGGCCTCGCCAATCTCAATGTCGTAGATCAACCCCAACTCATAAATGTTGACCGGGATTTCCGGATCGTGGACCGTCTTTAGCGCGTTGATGACTCGCTGTTTGACGGCCTCGTTCTCGGGGTTGGCGGTTGAATCGGACATCTGTGCGACCTGCTACTCGGTGGAGACGATTTCTTTCTGCCGGGTCAATGCCGCGTTCAAGGTATGCCACACCAGCGTCGCGCATTTTACCCGTGCGGGATACTGCCGAACACCCGAGAATACCTCCAACTTCCCGAGGGAAGGCGGCTTCGTCGCCGCGCTGGATTCTCCGGCGACCATTTCATGGAAGGCATCGAAGATCGGTTTCACCTCATCCAGCGTCTTGCCTTTGAGGATCTCGGTCATCAGTGAAGCGGACGCCGTCGAGATTGCGCAGCCTGTCCCCTCGAAAGTGACCTCTTTCACGACGTTGTCTTCCACGTTGACGAAGACGGTCACGTGATCCCCGCAGAGGGGGTTGAAACCTTCGGCCGTGTGATCGGCGTGTTCGAGCCTGCGCCGGTTGCGTGGGTTCTTGTTGTGATCGAGGATGAGCTCGCGATAAAACTCGCTCAGGTCGGACATCAGGCAAAAACCTCGACGACCTTCCGAATGCCGGCGGCCAGCTCGTCGATCTCCGCCTTGGTGTTATAGAATGCCAGCGAGGCCCTTGCCATCGCCGGAACACCGAAACGCTTCATGACGGGCTGGGCACAATGATGGCCCGTGCGAACGGCGATACCCTCCTGGTCGAGTACCGTCCCCACGTCGTGCGGGTGTATGCCTTCGACCACGAACGACAACACCGACGCCTTCTCTTTGGCGGTGCCGATCAACCGGACCTCGGGAATCGCCTTGAGAGCCTTCGTCGCATAATCCAGCAACTCGGCTTCGTAAGCCGCGATGTCATTGAAGCCAATGCGTTGGACGTACTCGATGGCGGCTCCGAGACCGATGGCGCCGGCGATGTTGGGCGTGCCCGCCTCAAATCTGAACGGCAACTCATTGTACGTTGTCTTCTCAAAGCTGACTTTCAGGATCATGTCGCCGCCGCCCTGATACGGCGGCATGTGATTGAGCAAATCAAACTTGCCGTAGAGGGCGCCGATCCCCGTCGGGCCGTACAGTTTGTGGCCTGAAAGGGCGTAGAAGTCGCAGTCCAGTTCCCGGACGTCGACCTTCAGGTGCGATGCGGCCTGGGCCCCATCCACGAGAACGGGGATGTTGCGCCGGTGGGCGGAGTCGATGATGCGGCGGATTGGATTGACGGTGCCCAGGGCGTTGGAAATGTGGACCACCGCGACCATCTTCGTCCGCGGGCTGAGCAAGGCCTCGTATTCGTCGAACATGAACTCGCCGTCGTCGTTGATCGGTACGACGCGTAGTCTCGCGCCGGTCTGTTCGCACAAGAGCTGCCAGGGGACGATGTTGGAGTGGTGCTCCATCGTCGAGATGACGATCTCGTCGCCCGCACCGACGTTTGAGCGGCCGAAGCTCGAAGCGACGAGGTTGATGGCCTCGGTTGCGCTGCGGACGAAGATGATCTCCTCGGGACGGGCCGCGTTGAGCAGCCGCTGCACGCTTCGGCGTGCATTCTCAAAGGCATCGGTCGCTCGAACGCTGAGCTGGTGGACGCCGCGGTGGATATTCGCATTGTCCTTCTCGTAGTATCGGCACACGGCATCAATGACCACGCGCGGCTTCTGCTTCGTGGCGGCGTTGTCGAGATAGATCAGGGGCTTGCCGTTGACCTGCTGATGCAGGATCGGAAAATCCTGTCGGATGCGATCGACGTCAAGTCTCACGCCGTCGGTCCGTTGATCTGACGTGTTCTGCATACTCACGATTGTATTCATAAGGTCTCCCAATCCGAAGCGAGTCGCCGTGAGGCAACCGGCCGGAAAGCACGCTCTGCAATTGATCTCTCAAGTTGTCAAGGCGAATCTGCCCGATGCTCTCGCCGGCGAAGGCGTAGATCAGCAGACTCCGCGCCGCCTCCTCACTTATGCCGCGCGTGCGGAGGTAGAATATCGCCTCGGCGTCGATCTGCCCGATCGTCGCCCCATGGGTGCATTTCACGTCATCGGCGAGGATTTCCAACTGCGGATTCGTATTGACCAGGGCACCTTCGGAGAGAAGCAGGTTCATGTTCGACTGTTTCGCGTCGGTCTTCTGCGCGTCCTTGTGGACGACGATGCGCCCGGTGAACACGGCCCTGGAGCGGTCGTCGAGCACGCCCTTGAAGAACTCCCAACTGTTGCAATGGGGCTTGGCGTGATTGACGCGCAGGTGATTGTCCACGTGTTGTTTGCCGGTCAGGACATAGAGGCCGTTCAAGGTGCAGTCGCAGCCCTCGCCGTCCAGGACGGCGTTGATGTCGTTGCGAACCAGGTCGCCGCCGAACGACACGGTATGCGACCGGGCATTGCTGCTTCTGAACTGATGCAACTGCCGCGTTGCCACGTGGAAGGCGCGGGCGGACTCTCGTTCGATCATGTAGTGATCGACCGTTGCGTTCTCTCCGACGACGATCTCGGTCACGGCATTCGTGAAGTACACGTCGTCTGCAAGGCCGGCGTAGGTCTCGACGACCGTTACTGCGCTGTTGTCGTCCGCGACGATCAGATGGCGCGGATGGGTTATCGTGGCCTGGCCGTTGGGCTGACTCACGTGCAGCAGATGAATCGGCTGCTCCACCACGACCCCGCGGGGGACGTGGATGAACGCGCCGTCCTGCATGAATGCGGTGTTCAGCGCCGCAAAGGCCTGGTCCTGGCAATCGACGTGACGCGCCAGATTCGCCTGTAACACGGCATCGCCGCCCTGAATCGCCTCGGCCAGGCTCTGCACGACCACGCCATTGGGCAGCGGCGTCAACGAGGAAAGTTCAGCCGAGAATCGGCCGTTGACGAATACCAGGAGGCAGCCGCCGGCGAGGTCAAACTGGAATGGCGCGAGGTCCGCAAGCGTCGGCAGTTCGCAGTCGGCGTCGGCGGGTTTGAAATCGGTTGTGGCGATCGGCCCCACGTTCGTGAACCGCCATTCTTCGTCGTTCGTCGTGGGAAACCCCAATCTGCTGAACTGCGAAAAGGCGGACTTGCGAATCTCCATCAGCCAGGCCGGATCACCCCCGGCGCGGTCCTGCCTGAATCGATCAAACATCGAGCGGTAGGTGTTCTTGTTTTCTTGCACGGCAATCATCGGCGAGCACCTTTCACTCAAGAAGCCACCGACGCTTGTCGGGCCACGTCATCACCCATTCCGGCATAACCTTCCGCTTCGAGTTGATGGGCCAACTCTTTGTCGCCGGACTGGACGATCTTCCCATCCACCAGCACGTGAACATAGTCGGGAACGATGTATTGCAGAAGTCGTTGATAGTGTGTCACGACGATGAAGGCGCGGTTCGGATCCCGGAGGCTGTTGACGCCGCGAGCCACGATCTTCAGCGCGTCGATGTCCAGGCCGGAATCGGTCTCATCGAGAATCGCCAGCTTCGGCTCCATCATCGCCATTTGAAAGACTTCGTTTCGCTTCTTCTCGCCGCCCGAGAATCCCTCATTGATCGCACGGTTGAGCAATCGCTCGTCCAGGTCCACGAGCTTGACCTTCTCCTTGATGATTTCCAGGAAGTCCGCCGCATCGAGCGGTTCCAGGCCGTGGTGTTTTCGGATGGCGTTCATCGCGGCCTTGAGAAAGTAGCTCGTGCTGACGCCGGGGATCTCCACGGGGTACTGAAACGCCAGGAAAATGCCCTCGCGCGCCCGCTCATCGGCCTCAAGTGCCAGCAGGTCCTTTCCTTGATACGTGACCTCGCCGGCCGTCACCTCGTAGGCGCCGCTTCCCGCAAGAACCTGAGCCAGGGTGCTCTTGCCCGAGCCATTGGGCCCCATGATGGAATGAACCTCACCGGCCTTGACCGTCAGGTCCACGCCTTTGAGTATCTCGTGCCCTTCGACGCGCGCGTGTAAGTTATGAATCTCCAGCATGTATGGTCCTCAGTGTTGTCTTCAGGTCTCGCGATGAACCTGTGGCACGAGCGTCTCGCCCGTGTTCTCACCGGCGGAACGCCGGTGCCGCGGATTGTGTTCTCTCAACCGACGCTGCCTTCCAGGCTCACTTCCAACAGTTTCTGTGCTTCTACGGCAAACTCCATCGGCAGCTTCCGGAAGACCTCTTTGCAGAAGCCGTTGACGATCATGGAGACTGCGTCCTCCGTCGGGATGCCACGCTGATTGCAATAGAAAAGCTGGTCCTCGCCGATCTTGGAGGTCGTTGCTTCGTGTTCCATCTGCGCCGTGCTGTTCTTCACCTCGATGACCGGAAACGTGTGCGCGCCACATTTGTCGCCGATCAGCATCGAATCACACTGGGTGTAGTTGCGCGCGTTCGCAGCCCCCTTGTTGATCTTCACTTGGCCGCGGTAAGTGTTTTGACCGTGGCCGGCAGAAAGTCCCTTTGAGATGATGTAGCTCTTGGTGTTCTTGCCAATGTGGATCATCTTTGTTCCGGTGTCGGCCTGCTGGCGGTTGTTCGTCAGGGCGACGGAGTAGAACTCGCCGATGGAATTGTCCCCCTGGAGGATGCAACTCGGATATTTCCAGGTGATCGCCGAGCCCGTCTCGACCTGGGTCCAGGAAATGTGCGAATTGCGACCGGCACACTTCCCGCGCTTGGTGACAAAGTTGTAGATTCCGCCCTTGCCGTCCTTGTCGCCGGGGTACCAGTTTTGCACGGTGGAGTACTTGATGGTCGCGTCGTCCAGCGCAACAAGCTCGACCACCGCCGCGTGAAGCTGGTTTTCGTCGCGCATCGGGGCGGTGCAGCCCTCCAGGTAGCTAACCTCGGCCCCCTCGTCGGCGATCAGCAGGGTCCGCTCAAACTGGCCGGTCGACATCGCATTGATGCGGAAATAAGTGGACAACTCCATGGGACACTTGACGCCCTTGGGAATGTAGGCGAACGATCCATCACTAAATACCGCGGAGTTCAGCGTGGCGAAGAAATTGTCGGAATAGGGCACGACCGACCCCAGGTACTTCCGCACCAGATCGGGATGCTCGTGCACCGCCTCAGAGAATGAGCAGAAGATGATGCCCAGCTCCGAGAGCTTACCCTTGAATGTCGTCGCAACGGAAACGCTGTCGAACACGGCATCGACGGCCACGCCGGCCAACGCGGCACGTTCGGCAAGCGGAATCCCCAGCTTCTCATAGGTCTCCAGCAGCTTCGGATCGACGTCGTCGAGACTCTGCGGGCGATCCTTGTTTTGCTTGGGCGCCGAGTAGTAGATGATGCTCTGGTAGTCGATGGCCGGGTAATGCACGTTCGGCCAGGTCGGCTCCGTCATCGTCTGCCAATGGCGAAACGCCTTGAGCCGCCACTCGGTCAACCAATCGGGCTCGCCCTTCTTTGCGGAAATGAAGCGGATGATTTCCTCGTTCAGGCCCGGCGGGGCGCTATCCGATTCAATGTCGGTCACGAAGCCGTATTGGTATTCCTGGCTCGCCCATCGTTCGATCGTATCACTGGGAGCATTGCTCATCTTGCTATGTCGCTTTCATCGTCACACGGACCGCTCGTCAGCCGACAGGCCGCCCCCATCGGCGTTTGGATGCGATCCAACGGGAGATCGCTCGGCACTCACCACGTGTTGCATATTCCCAAGCCTTCAAACCAACCACTTCTGAGCAGGTTCGGATCGGTTGGAGAAAACGCAGGCTAGGCGCTGAAACTACTCCCGCACCCGCAGGTATTGGTGGCGTTGGGGTTGTTGAACACGAAGCCGCGTCCCATAACTTCGTCTTTGAAGTCCACGGAGGTTCCATCGAGGTAGATCTGGCTCTTGGGGTCGCAAATGACCTTCACGCCGTTGATGTCCCACGATTCGTCACTCTCTTGGCGATTCTCCGTCAGGTCCAGAGTGTACGAAAATCCGCTGCACCCACCGCCTTTCACGCCGAGGCGCAGGAAAGTCTTCTCGGGGTCCAGCTTCTGATCATTGATGATCGTGACAACTTCCTTCGCTGCTCGTTCGGTCAACTCAATCGCCATGGCTTTCTCTATCTCCCTGGCATAGTTTTCCGCCGACATCTTGCCGACGGCATTGCCCATCTACTCTTCGCCCAAGCCCCAAGCGCCGGCAGCCTGAAAACGGCCGGGTTCACGCTTCGGTCTTCGTCGTTCCACACTTCGTCAATACAGCGGCATTGTCCATGGCCGTCCCACCCACGGACAATCCGACAATCTGCTCTCTTCCCTTGGTGTCATCCACGATGTCAGCAAGCGTGATCTGCTCGAGGAAGATCGACAGTTTCTCATGAATCCGCTGGGCCGGTCGCTTTACCGGGCAAACACTGAGCAGGTCGCAATCCTCGTCCGTCGCGGCATGTTGGCCCGTGCACTGGACAAACCGAATCGGCCCCTCAACCACGGCGATGATATCCGCAAGCGTCAACCGCGCCGCCGGCATCGCCAGTGTATAGCCGCCCTTGGCTCCACGAATTGAACGAACCAATTCCCCCTGGCACATCGTCTTGAGCACATTCATCAACAAGGACGGCGGCATCTGATAACGCTCGGCGATCTCGCGAGCCGTGAACACACCCTCTGGATCACGGGCCATGTGGCTGAGTGCGATGATCGCGTAGTCGGTTTTGCGCGTGAGCGTGAACATCGTTTCCAGACTTCATCCGGGATGTGAGGCCGTCCCCAGCATCCTGCATGACAATATAGTACGATATCGGTACTGATTCAAGCCAGACAATATAAGACATGAGACATCGGAATAAGTGAGTCGTAACTTGTTTCCAGTCATGCCATTAGCATCTATGGTGTCGATCGCGTCAACGCCGGCACTCGACCAGCATCCTTGGAAACTTTCAGAAAACTTCATCGTCGTATCACCGATACGGCGGTGGAAACACAGGCAGGACGCCTCTGGAACAGGTTTTGAGGGAGTGCCTTAAGCTCGCTTTAGCCTCATGCGAATCAGCAATGTCGGCCGACCAGCCCGCCTTGGAGTGATTTGACAGGGAAATCCACTTCGTGTAGATTGCAGGGCTCGGCGCTAAGCGGCTATTCCGCCCACCTGCCGACCCCATTTTCATATATGGCAAGCGTGTTTGTCGGACAAGCACGGCCTCGGGTATCCACCCCGGGAACCGGCTCAGAGGGGAATTGGAGCAGGAGCCGACGACAGCGTAAGTGGTCGGATCAGGATCACGTGTTTTTGGTTGGGCCAGAGTAACGATGGCCCGATATGACTGAAATGGCCCCGCAGCCATGTGGCCGGCCTGAAGCCGGAGCAGGACCGACGGGAATGATTGGAAACTGAGACAGGGTAGGCCTCGCCCCCCAAGTCAGGCAGGAACTCGGAGCGATAGACGTGGCATCGTCCCCCAGCGTTCGAGAACAGGAAGCGTGTGATTCGATGAACGAGTCGCCCTTGAAACATTTACGGAACGTCGGCATCTCCGCACACATCGATTCCGGTAAGACCACCCTGACTGAGCGGATATTGTACTACGCCGGGCGCATTCACCGCATCCAGGAGGTTCGCGGAGAAGGCGCCACGATGGACCACATGGAACTGGAGAAGGAGCGCGGCATTACCATCACCTCCGCCGCGACGCAGGTCAACTGGTCCGACACCCTCATCAACATCATCGACACCCCCGGTCACGTCGACTTCACGGTCGAGGTTGAGAGGTCGCTCCGGGTGCTGGACGGTGCGATCATGGTCCTGTGCGGCGTCGCCGGCGTGCAGTCTCAATCCATCACCGTGGACCGTCAGATGAAGCGCTACGGCGTTCCCCGGATCAGTTTCATTAACAAACTGGACCGGCAGGGTGCGGACCCGGTCAACGCCATCAAGGGCCTCGAACAAAAGCTCGGCCTGACCACGATCCAACTGCAATTGCCCATCGGCCTTGGCAATGACCTGAAGGGCATCATTGATCTCGTCCAGATGAAGGCTTTTTATTTCGATGGCGACAACGGAGAAAAGGTTCGTTGCGAGGAAATCCCGGAAGCCATGCTGTCTGAGGCGGCGGGCGCTCGAACCGGTTTACTCGATGCGCTGTCGCTCTATGACGACGAGTTGCTCTCCCTGATGTTGGATGAGAAACCGGTCCCCGAGCAATTGATCCACGACGTCCTCCGCCGCGGCACGCTGGGCGGCGAGTTCACGCCTGTGCTCATGGGCTCGGCCTATCGTAACAAGGGTATCCAGCTTCTCCTTGACGCCGTGGTTCGCTACCTTCCCTCGCCACTCGATCGCGAAATCTACGCCCTGGATCGGGAAAACGATGAGGCCGAAACGCTTTTGGAAGCAAACGCCGATGCCCCACTCGTCGCCCTGGCCTTCAAGCTCGTCGACGAGACATTCGGTCAGTTGACCTATATGCGAATCTACCAGGGCCGCATGGCGCGCGGCAATCGCTACGTCAATTCCCGCCTCCGCAAGCCTCAGCGCTTCGGAAGGATTCTCCGGATGCATGCGGACGATCGCCAGGACGTGGACTCCGCATCGGCCGGCGATATCGTGGCCGTCGTCGGCCTCGACTGCGTGTCGGGCGACACCTACTGCGCCAATGGCGCGTCCTATACCATGGAATCCATGTTCGTCATGGACCCAGTCATCTCGTTGGCAGTTGCTCCGGCACGAAGTGCTGATCGAGACAAAATGGCCCGTGCGTTGAACCGGTTCACCAAGGAAGACCCGACGTTTCACATCTCCACCGATCCCGAGACCGGCGACACGATCATCTCGGGCATGGGTGAGCTTCACCTGGAGGTCTACTGCGAGCGCATTCGCCGAGAGTACAAGTGCGAACTTGAGGTCGGGCAGCCGCGTGTCAGCTATCGCGAGGCGCCGTCACAGGCAGTGGAATACAACTACAAACACAAGAAGCAGACGGGCGGCTCCGGCCAGTACGCCCACATCATGGGACGCCTCGAACCCTTGCCGGAAGGCGAAGTGCAAAGCTACCAATTCGAGAACAAAGTCGTCGGCGGCCGAATTCCAACGGAGTATATCCCCTCCGTGGACAAGGGCTTCCAATCGGTCATGGCCAAGGGGCCGCTGGCGGGCTATGAAATCATCGGGGTGAAGATGATCCTTGAGGACGGAACCCATCACGCGGTGGATTCGTCGGACATGGCTTTCCAGATTTGTGCCCGCGACGCCATGCGGAAGGTGTTCCTCGAGAGCAAGCCGGCCCTCCTGGAGCCCGTCATGAAGGTCCAGGTGGAAAGCCCCGCTGAGTTTCAGGGGGCCGTCATCGGCGATCTCTCTTCGCGCCGTGGGATGATCCAGGAGACCGAAGCCCATGGCCCGCTTACGACGATCACGGCGACCGTTCCGTTGGCCGAGATGTTCGGCTATGCCACCAACGTCCGATCGCTCTCTCAAGGCAAAGCCACGTTTACGATGGAGTTTGATAGCTACAAGCGCGTTCCCCGCGCGGTCCAGGAGAGAATCGTCGAGGCGGCCAGGGAGGCCAAAGCGGGGAAGAAGTGCTAGTGCTTCGTCACAATCGATTATTCGGGTTGGGTGGTACGGGCATCCTGCCCGTTCCGGACGGGCGAGACGCCCGTACCACCCGAAAGATCAACTGTGCCGGAGCACTAGACTGATTCCGCCCTCAGCCCTCGGCTTTGCCGGGGGATCGTCATTTTCAGTCAGCACGCCATCAGAACCTACCCCCCGGCAGAGCCGGGGGCTGGGGCGAACGGGGCGAGCCGTGACCCAAGGGATCGAGCGACAATCGACTCGCGGACGAAACGAAACCACACCCTGAGCAAAGGATAGAACCGTGCACGAACGATTCAGTGAGCGCGCCAGACGGGCCATGGCGCTGGCCAATCAGGAAGCGATCCGCCTACACCACGATTATCTCGCTCCAGTGCATATTCTGCTGGGGATTCTGTCGGTCGGATCCAGTGTTGCTTCGCTGGTTCTCAAAAACCTGGCCATCGACCTGGAGACGTTGCGGGACGACGTCAACAAGCAGGTCAAGCCCGGGAACAAGGAATTGCACCAGACCAAAATGGCGCAGCGAGAGGACACCCGCCGGGCGATTCAGTTTTCTATCGATGAGGCGCGCAAACTGGGTCATAAGTACGTCGGCACGGAGCATTTGCTCCTCGGCGTCCTGCGCGAAGGCAACAACATCCCCGCCCAAGTCCTGACCGAGAACGGCGTGAGGATCGAACGCATCCGTGAAGAAGTGCTCACCTTGCTTCGCTCCAGCACGGATGACGACCACGCTCGCCGAGCCACCGGGCATGACGCCCACGAATGGCTCCACCAGCAGGAACTGAGCAAGGCGTTCCGATCGCCCAAATTCTGGCATCGTTTGATTCTGGCCGTTGACGCCGCCAACCGCCTGGGACACGGTGAGATCGAAGACGAGCACCTGCTCCTCGCCCTGCTGCGTGAAGAAAACAGCTTCGTCGCCCAAATGCTCGCGGAAAAGGGCGTCACCCTCGACTGGGTCCGTGACAGATTCACCCGCGCCACGGCCCTCTGAACCACTGCGTCGCGAGTTCGAGAACGCACCAACTCCATTCGTCCGAACCTCTCCCGGCGCAGTCGGGCCTTGCCACGCGGCCCCACAATCATCCACAATAGCCTCAAGCGAGGAGCACGAGTCTCCCGCAAAACCACGGCGCGCGTTGAACCTACGGCTGCCGCCGGAGGCGATGTTCGAAGTCGGCTACATCGCGTTCACAGAACGCGGCTCAATCGGTTGGAGCGACCATGAAGAAGCGCACGATCTCTTGCTGGGGATCAGTCCTTGTCCTCTTGGCCGTTTGTCCGGCCTTGGCGGGCGACGCCGGATCACTTGAGTTTGAAGTCACCTTCGACGAGGCCTTGCGCAGCACACCCTTCAGCGGGCGCGTTTACGTCCTCCTCAACGACAAGCCCGCTACGCCGCTGCTGGGCAAGCTGCTCCACCGGCCGCCGAGCGACTGGTCCTGGACAAGCAGGCAACCCATCTTCTCGCTCGATGTTGCGAATTGGAAACCCGGCCGGCCACTGCTCATTCGCAACCCCAAGGGCTATCCATATGACCTGAAGGATCTGCCCTCGAAGCAATACCGACTCCGCGCGGTCATGCACACCGATCCGGGTCTCGCCCACTCCACCGGCGCGCCGGGGAACCTCTACGGCGATTGGATTCAGCGCGACCTGGACCCGGCCACAAGCGGCGTTGTCAAACTGCACATCGACCAACGGATCAAGAGTAAGGAACGCAAACCGCCGATCGAGCGGGTCGTCGAACTCCGTCTGCGCAGCGACCGTCTGTCGTCGTTCCACGGGCGCGACGTGTTTATGCGTGCCATGGTGCGTCTGCCGGAGGCGTTCGAGGCCCAGCCCGATCGCCGGTTCGGCGCCATCTACGTCATCCCCGGTTTCGGCGGCGACCACGTCCAGTCCCTCATGATGGCGACGATGCTCGGCAAGAGCGACGTGCCCTTCGTCACTGTCGGTCTCGACGCGACGTGTCCACTCGGGCACCACGTCTTCGCGGACTCCGACAACAACGGCCCCTGGGGGCGGGCGCTGATCGAGGAACTGATCCCACACCTGGAAGACAAGTTTCGCCTCATCCCCGATGCGCGGGGCCGGTTCCTCTACGGACACTCATCCGGCGGGTGGAGCGGCCTCTGGTTGCAGGTCTGTTACCCCACCGTGTTCGGCGGCGTCTGGGCCGGCTCGCCCGATCCCGTCGATTTCCACGACTCTTGCGGCGTGAATCTGTACGACCCGAAGGCAAACTTCTACGTGGACGGCGATGGGCAACCGCGGCCGTTGATCCGCCGCAACGGCAGCGTTCAACTGTCGATGAAGGATTTCGCTCTGCTGGAAGACGTGATCGGACCAGGTGGACAGCTTCACTCCCTCGAGGCGGTCTTCGGTTCTCGCGGCCCGGCCGGCACGCCGAGATTGCTCTATGATCGCCAAACAGGCGAGATTGATCCGCACGAAGTCGATGCCTGGAGGCGTTACGACATCGTCGCGAAGATCGAGCGAGAGTGGGATGCGCTGGGCCCGAAGCTGGCCGGCAAAATCACCGTCATTATGGGCGAAGATGACACCTTCTACCTGGAAGGGGCGACAAAGAGACTCAAATCAACGTTGGCGCGGCTCGGCAGCGATGCCCGGGTCTTTATCGTTCCCGGCAAGGACCACGGCTCGATCATCATGACCAAGCCCTACCGCAGCATCATCAAAGAAATGGGCGAGCGATTCATCGCTCTGGAAAAGGCGGTGCCATCTACTTCCCGTGAGGCGGCGCCTGCGCGGTGATCCGCTCGATCATCTTCGCATCGTTTGGCAATAGACCCGAGTCGACAAGCCGAGGGACCAGTTCGACCCAGACGGGCTCGCGCTTGAAGACGCGCCTGAAGATCGGCAGAGATTCTTCCACGTGCCCACTGCTTGCCAGGGTGACGGCCCGCCAGAACGGCATCTCGACGATGTCCGGCGCCAACTTTTCGGCGGCGGCGTACTCACGATTGGCCCCGACGAAGTCATTCTTCTCAATCGCCAGGTCCCCGGCGTTCATGTGCAAGTAGGCCCGCTGCAATCGCACGAGCCGTTTCAACTCCTTCACCGGGTGCGGATGATCCTCGATTCGCAGGTCGAACCGGCGATCCTCCCACGGCTTGCCGGTCGATTTCGCCGCGACGACGATCAGTGCGGCCGACTGCTTCCCTCGGATGTCTCCGCCGGCCTGCTGGGCCGCCTCTAACGCCGCAATCATCCGATCGGCCAAGTCGCCCTCCGCCGAGCGATAGGCCCGGGCCATCGCAGGCCAGATATGGTCGTTGGCCATCAGATTGGCCTGCACCGAGAATTGAGCCTCCGCGTCCACGACATGTCCGGCGGGCTGAATACATCTCTTGCCGGTGTGCGCCGCCACGTGCCCGGCCGCATCGATCATCGCCGCTTGACGCACGTCCCTGCCGGCATCACCAGCCAAGAGCGCCGTCAGGGCATCCGGCGCGGCACGGCCGACGCGCATCAGCTCCAACCCCAACGGGCCATAGGACGCATCGACCAACGATTGCGTGGCCACGGCACCGACGCCGGCTTCGGCCCACGGCACCACACTGCCGACACTGAACCAATGCGATTGCACCGCCACGCCGATCTCGCCCGTCGCCATGTCGCGGCACACGATCGAATAGGTGTGGACCGGCCGAACTGCTTTCGGCGGGGCGGAGTTCTCTCTCGCCGGGCCTGCGCCGAGGCAAACGAACAACGCCAATCCCACCAGGACACGGGGCGTTTTCCGGTTCATTGCGTGACTCCTTTCCATTTCGGCCAGTTCAAGTAGGGCGGGTTCCACCCGCCTTCGATAGCGGGGGGTGCCCCGTCCCTTCCAGGGGCGGGAAATGGAACTTGTGCATCAAGATACCGGTGACGATTGTGCGGTATCGGCGGTCGATTCCGTCCCCCACCCCCGGAGGGGATGGGGCATCCGCCCTACACGATCTAGGTTCCGCTATTGTTGGACGTACTGTTGCACGAAGTACTTCGGCGTCAGGGATTCACCCGTTGCCCGCCGAGTCAACTCGTTCCACGGGTAGAGGTTGCCCGAGCCGAAGATTTCCTTCTTCATGTAATCACCGGCGGCCTTGCAGTCGTAAAAACAGGACGAGCCGTCGTCTTTCTTGCCCATGACGTCGGTCACGATGTGGTGTTGAACCTGGCAAGCGAACAAGTCGCCCATCATGTAGCTGTGGTAATAGACCGGCACGGTGACGATGTGAATCTTCGCGGCATAGTCAGGCCGGCTCACGTTCGGCGGCGGATTGAGAAGCTGATAACGCTTCTTCAAATCCCACCAGAGTTTGCCAAGGTCCTGGTCGGGATTGGTGTACATCCCATGCTCGAAACGGATCATGACCTGCGCCCAACGGCTGAAGATGAGCTTCTCGGCGCGGAGTGAGCGCTTGGCCGCCTGGACGTACTGCGCGGCCTCGCCCGGCGAGAGCTTCACCACCTTGGTGAGAAATTCCTGATTCTTGGCCATCGCCCCCATCATCATCGCGTAACCTTCGGTTGTGATACTGTGCGAAGCCGTGTGCAGGATGTACGCGACGTCGTGGTCGATGTACTTGTCATAGACCGCATGGCCAAGCTCATGGAGCAAGGTGTCCATCCACCGCAGGCTGGGCTTGAGGTTGCACAGGATCCGCGTGTCACCGGCCCGATCAATGTCCGTTGCGAAGGCGTGTGGACTCTTTCCCGGCTTCTCGTAGAGGTCGCTCCGCGCGAGGATGTCGTCGACCTCCATGCCGAGGCCCTTGTAGTAGCGCTTCGTCAGGGCGAGTAGGTCCTGATTGCGATAGACTTCGTCAAGGTCGGCCCCCTCCATCGCCGGCGCCTCCTGGAAGAAAAGATCGCCAAAGTGCCAGGGGCGAAGTTCCGCGACCGAGATGCCAAACCGTTTGGCCCTCGATTGGTCGATCTCGGCTTTCAACTTTGCAAATGGTTCTCTCGTGAGATTATCCAACTCGTCGAACAAGCTGAGCAAGTCGTCCTCTGCAACTTCCTGAATGTCGAGATTCATCTGATAGAAGTCTCGATAGCCGAGCTTTCGGGCCAAATCATTGCGGAGCTTCACGGCTTCGCGAAGTTTGTCCTCCACCTTGGCCCCGACCGCCATGTACGCCTTCCAGGCCTGCTCGGCCTGGGCCGAATCGGTGGTTCCTGCGAGGATGTCGCGAACGTCGTTCTCGGTCAGTTCCTTGTCGCCTGCCTGGCTGCGGTGAGTATTGAAAATCCGCTCGACTTCCGTCTCTGTTGCGACGATCCGTTTTTGCAACTCCGGGTCGGCCTGCCCGGGCAGGAAGGCCCGGTACATCACGTCGAGTTCGCGGCGCAGCACGGGATCGTGAACGTCGCCGGCCTCTTTCAGCGCTTTGAGCTTCGCGAAGGTGTCGTGGTCGCTGTGCAACTCGACGAGGGCGTTTTGGGCAATCTCCTGTTGCTCGAACGCCTCCTTCTCGCCGGTAGTGCTCGCCACCCACCAGGCCTTGTCAGACTCGATTTGCAGCGGCCGGTATTTGGCAAGATACCCATCATGGACGGTCTGGAATCGCATTTCCGAATCATTCAATGCTTTGGCACAACCAGTCATAGTAAGGATCCCCAGGACGATCGCAGTGAAGGCACGTCTGAATACCATCTTTAACTCCCTGTCTTCTGAAGCGGAAAGGGCTGACAAAGTCACCGATCCGACCACTATAACCGACGACCACCGCCTGAACCACGCCGCCCGGCAACAGGCGGTGCGCCGACTGGGGGATCACGCCTCATGACAAAAAGCGTGGGTGATGGAACTTGTGCGTGGTGGGTGCCTCGTCCCTTCCAGGGGCGGGGAATGGAACTATTGCACCAGGAAACCCGGCGAAGATCGCGCGGTATCGGCGGTCTATTCCGTCCCCCACCCCCGGAGGGGATGGGGCACCCGGCTTAGATTCGCCGGTTCCGATGAGTCCACCGCCGCGTGCTGGCCTTCATCCCCAGTAGGCAGAACAGGGCGACCGGCAGCGGCAGCATCAGCCCGATGCCGCGAAGCGGGGTGCCGTAAAAAAGAGCCGGAGAACGGCAAGCCTGTGAAGCCCGCCGTTCTCCGGTAGGAAGACAAAACTCAGGTCAAGACTAGCGGTTGCGCCGGCGAGTGCGCCGTCGCACGCGAGCCTTCATGCCCAGGAGGCACAGCAACATGACTGACATCGGCACCATCGCGCCGAAGCCGCAGACCGGAACCAACGGAATACCCGGCAAGAGCAGGCCGATGCCGTTGAGCCCGTTGACGCCAGGGATGGCCTGACCGGCCGGAGCGCCGACATTGGGATCAAGGGGATTGCCATCGAGAACGTCGACGACGCCGTCGTTGTCATCATCCGGGTCTCCCAGATCACAGATGCCATCGCCGTCGAAGTCTGAGCCATCATTGGCCGCATCCGGCGGGCCGCCGGTGACCGCACAGTCATCGCAGAAGTCACCGTCGGAGTCACCACAGATGAACGGGTTGTTCGGCTGTGGGTCATCGACGTCCAGGACGGTATCACCATCGTCGTCGCCGTCGCCGGCGTTACAGAGGCCGTCACCATCGGTATCAGCGCCGTCGTTGGCCGGATTGAAGTCCGGCAACGGGCCGAAGGCGTCTCTACCGATGGAGCAATCGTCGCAACCATCGGCATCGAGGTCCTGGCAGACGTTCGGGTCGAACGGATCGGCGTCAGCGCCGTCGGCAACGCCGTCGTTGTCATCATCCGGATCGCTGCCGTCACAGATGCCATCGCCGTCGTTGTCCGGGCCGTCGTTGGCCGTGTCGTCCAGGCCGGAGGCGCAGTCGTCACAGCCGTCACCATCAACATCGCGGCAGAGGAATGGATTGAACGGATCGCTGTCTGCTCCGTCATCCACGCCGTCGTTGTCGGTGTCGTTGTCACCGGCGTCACACTGACCGTCGCCATCGGAGTCGGGACCGTCGTTCAGGAATCGACCGGTGGCCGGATCCAGCGTGAAGTCAGGCAGCGGGCCGAAGCCGTCGGTTCCGACTGAGCAGTCGTCGCAACCGTCGCCGTCGTCGTCACCGCAGGCTGACGGATCGAACGGATCGTCGCCGTTGAGCTTCTCGTCGAGATCGGTTCGACCGTCGTTGTCGTCGTCCGGGTCGCTGTCGTCGCAGATGCCGTCGCCGTCGTTGTCCGGGCCGTCGTTGGCCGGGTCTGCGTCGAGACCATCATCGGCGAGGTCGCCCGTGACCGAGCAATCATCGCAGCCGTCGTTATCGCGATCACCGCAATTCATGGTGTCGAGGGGATCACTGACGCCGCCCTGGACGTTGGGATCGGGCTCGGTGGCGTTGGAGACGCCGTCGTTGTCCCAATCCTGATCGCTCAAGTTGCAGATGCCGTCGCCGTCGGTGTCCAGCCCATCATTGGCCGGATCACCGCCGGAGTTGTCGGCGCCGGTGACAGAACAATCATCGCAACCATCGGCGTCGGTGTCGCGGCAGAGATTCGGATTGAAGACCGAATTGTCGTCCACGTCGTTGACGCCGTCGTTGTCGTCGTCGGCATCGCCGGCATCGCAGATTCCGTCGCCGTCGAAGTCGGCGCCGTCATTGGCCGGGTCGCTGACGCCGGAGGTGCAGTCCTCGCAGGTGTCGGCGTCAAAGTCGCCGCAGAGGAACGGATCCAACGGATCGCTGTCCAGTCCGTCATTCACGCCGTCGTTGTCGTCGTCGGGATCGCCGGCGTCGCACAGGCCGTCGCCATCGGTATCGAGCCCGTCATTGGCCGGGTCGTCGATTCCCGATGAGCAGTCGTCGCAGCCGTCGCCGTCGGCATCACGGCAGACGGTGTTGTCCTTCGGATCGCTGTCGTCGCCGTCCGGGACCGTGTCGCCGTCGTCGTCCGGATCGCTGACGTCGCACATCCCGTCACCGTCGGTGTCCAGGCCGTCATTGGCCGGGTCATCGACGCCCGAACTACAGTCGTCGCAGCCGTCGTTGTCGGCGTCGCGGCAGAAGTTGGGGTTCGTGGGGTTGTTGTCGTCCACGTCGGGCACGCCGTCGTTGTCGTCATCGGCGTCGCCGTTGTCGCAGATTCCGTCGCCGTCCGTATCGACGCCGTCGTTGGCCGGATCATCCGTCCCCGAGGAGCAGTCATCGCAGCCGTCGGCGTCCAGGTCGCGACAGACGGTGTTGTTGAGCGGATCGCTGTCGCTACCGTCATCGACCCCGTCGTTGTCATCGTCGGCATCACCGGCGTCGCACAGGCCGTCGCCGTCGGTGTCGGTACCGTCGTTGGCCGGGTCAAAGTGGCCGGATGAACAATCGTCACATCCGTCGCCGGCGCCGGCATTTTCGGTGTCGCGGCACACAAATGGGTCGCCGTCGTCGATGTCGTCTGCCGACAGGACGCCATCGCCGTCCGCATCCGCGTCGCCGGCGTCGCACTGCCCGTCGTCGTCGGCGTCCGGACCGTCGTTGGCCGGATCGCCGCCGGAGCCGTTGGCGCCGGTGACGCTACAGTCATCGCAACCGTCGCCGTCACTATCACGGCACTTGTTCGGATCGACGGGGTCAACATCCGACAGGTTGTCCACCCCGTCGTTGTCCGTGTCGTTGTCGCCGGCGTCGCAGAGGCCGTCGCCGTCGAGGTCGGCACCGTCATTGGCCGGATCGAAGGCGCCGCTGGAGCAATCGTCGCAGCCGTCGCCGTCGGTGTCACCGCACTGGGTCGCGTCAAACGGGAAGACGTCGCTCGTGTCGGCAACGCCGTCGTTGTCATCATCGGGATCGGAACCGTCGCAGATTCCGTCGCCGTCGTTATCAGGACCGTCGTTCGCAACGTCGGGCGGGCCGCCGGTGACGCTGCAATCATCGCAGCCGTCGCCATCGCCATCGGCGCACTGGAACGGATCCAATTCATCGGTGTCCGCGCCGTTGGGCACGGTGTCGCCATCCTTGTCGGGGTCGGTCAGGTCGCAGACGCCGTCGCCGTCGGTGTCGGTGCCGTCATTGAACTGGCCGCCGGTCGGCAGGAAGCCGGTGACGCTACAGTCGTCGCAGCCGTCGCCGTCACCGTCGCCGCACTCGAAGCCGTTATCGGGATCGGTCGGCGGAACTGCACCGGTTTCGCTGGTATTGGAGACGTTGTCCCCGTCACGGTCGGCATCGCCACTGTTGCACAGGCCGTCGCCGTCGATGTCATCGACGGCTGGGTCGCCGGTCGGACCATCGTTGGCCGGATCGCCGCCGGAGTTGTTCGCTCCGGTGTTGGTGCAGTCGTCGCAGCCATCGCCGTCGAGGTCGCGACAGATGTTCGGATTGGTGTCGTCGATGTCGTCGGCATCGAGAACGCCGTCATTGTCATCGTCCGGGTCGCCGACGTCGCAGATGCCGTCGCCGTCCTGGTCGGGCCCGTCATTCGACGGGTTGAAGCTGCCGTTGGCACAGTCGTCGCAACCGTCGGCGTCAATGTCCGAGCACAGGTTCGGGTTTGTCGGGTCGGAGTCACCTGAATCGATGACGCCGTCGTTGTCGTCGTCGGGATCGCCCACGTCGCAGGCGCCGTCGCCGTCGTTGTCGGCGCCGTCGTTGGTCGGATCGGGCGGGCCGCCGGTCACGCTACAATCGTCGCAGCCGTCAGCGTCGGCGTCTTCGCAGATGTTGGGGTTGAATGGATGGCTGTCATTGACGTCGTCCACGCCGTCGTTGTCGTCATCGGCGTCAGCGTCGTCGCAGATGCCGTCCGCGTCGAAGTCATCGCCCTCGCCGGCGCTGCAATCGTCACAGCCGTTGGCGTTGGCGTCGCCGCAGATACCCGGATCGAGAGGGTCAGGGTCGGTTCCGTCCAAAACACCATCGTTGTCATCGTCCGGGTCGCAGGCATCGCCCATGCCGTCGCCGTCAGTGTCGAGTTGGTCTTCATTGGCATCGGCGGAGCAGTTGTCGAAACAATCGGAGATGCTGTCGCCGTCGAGGCTGTCCAGGTCGAACTCGATCGACCATGAGATCAAGGCGCCGTTGTCGCCGAGCGCATCGTCGATGATTTCGAGTTGCCACGTGCCGTCGGCGGGGTTCTGACCGTCGAAGGCATCGAGCGCTTCGACGGGGATGACATGGGAGTTGCAGGGTCCACAGCCGATGATGGGGAGGCCGGAAGCACAATCCAGTTGAACTGGCACGACCGCGCTATCATCGAAAACGACATCGATGCCGTCGCAGGTTCCCCCATGGTTTTCGTAGAGCAGGACAACGGTGTCGCCACCACCGGGACCGGCCGGGGCCAGGTCGTGGCGCAGACGAATGCGCAAATCACCGCGGAAGGTGTGAACGACTTTTGCTCTGACGCGCAGGTCCAGAATGGAACACGCGTTGGCGGCGTTCACGGTGATGACGGATGGGTCCATCGGCCCGGCGGTACCGATCGGCGCATTGGCCGGGATCGGCTTGGGACAGTCCAGGCAGTCGAAGGTCTCGGTCCCACCGAAGAGGTTCTTCGGCGCGACCAGGCTACACAGACAAACGGCGAGACAAAATGTCAGTTTCCTACCCATGGCCATCATTCTCGGCTCCTCTTAATCGTTTTTCACCGTGCGCCCCGCACGGCGCTGGATTCGCGAATCGGTAACAATCGCCCCACGAGTTCCGGCACCGGGCCGGCGAACTCGACCTATAGATTCAGTTGGACTTGCGATGATCGAGCGCCAAGAACAAGAAACTGCTTCTCTCTCTACGCGCGCCGCCTTTGCGAGGGGGGATCGAAGAAGCAACCATCACCTAACGCCGAATGGCGCAAGCGACCGGCTTCAAGATCATGCGACTCACCGCTCTCCTTAATTTCGATTCTCGCTACAAAGACCCATTCTATCGCAAACACGATTGGCGACGCAAGCAAGAAAGACCTGGTAGCTCCGATTTTTTTGAACTGAATGCCTTCCGACATTCGCCAGGCGCGCGAACCGTAATTGGGTCTTCCAGCAAACTGTCTTGATCTGTTTCAGAATCGGAACAGACATCCGTTGCGGTCGTGACACCGACGACCTTAATGCAAGAACCATAATCCGCGCGCGTTGGGGGTCGTGGTCGAGATGGGGCGGTCTGTTTATCGGACTTAAAGATGGGTCGGTGTTTCGGTGCACACCGCTTTGCGCGCCGCGCTTGCGCCGAAGTTTGCAATGGATCGGCGCGGCCCGAGCCTCGTGAAGCAGCAAGCCGGACTTATTCTGTGGACGATTTCGGCGCGGGCAATGATGGGGTTTCGCCAGGCCGAGAACCGGCTTCCCCAAGTAGCACGTCGTCGAGCTTCTTGCTGACGACCTCGCGAAGGTTTTTCTTGTTGCCGGCGACGACGTGGTCGATGACGCCGTCGGGGCGAACGATGAAGAGGCATGGGAATCCGGTGACCTTGAATCGGCGCCCGATTTGGTTTCCCGAATCAACCGCCAACTCCAGGTTGGAGCCCATCGCGGCGGTGGCTTCCTGCACTTCGTCGGGAGTGAAGTCCAGTTTCATCTTCTCGCTGATGTTGACAAAACGAATGCCGCGGCTCTCGTACTCGCTGCGAAGCGCTTCGAGCTTGGGAATCTGTCGTTTGCAGAACGGGCAGTTGGGGGCGAAAAAGTTCAACACCGTCGCCGGGTGAAACTCCAGCTCGGCGTTAGAAACACGAATCCCCTCCAGAGTTTCCAATGAAAATGCCGGGCAGGGCTTGCCGATCAAGTCCAGTGCCGGCCGTTTCTTCGCGGGGCGCTTCGGTGCCCTGTTCGCCTGGGCGACTGAAGGTCGGCGCCCCGACCCGATGGGCACCTCAATCACGGCAAATTGCGGATCGCTCGTCTTCAACGTGACGCCCGCACCGCCGGCTGGGGGGCGGTAGCCTGCCGGGAGACGCACCAAGACGCGGAAATGCCGCCCGGGTTGAACCACATGGGTCTCGACCTCCACCGCGGGATCGCTGCTCGCAGCTTCGATGAGTTGGACCGGCCGAGTGGCGTAGTTGTTCACCTGAACGACCTTCGTAAGACCGTGGGGGGCCCCGCTGTCCTTGCCGGGGGGCGACGCCAACGATATCGAAGGCGGGTTCACCTCCAGGCGCTGGGGCACGAGGGCATAGGTGTTGATCTTGATCTCGTCCTGCCCCTTGACGTCGGTTTTCACGATCGCCACCGTCCGGTGGGCCCCGGGCTTGTAGGCCGGGAGTGTGTTGACGAAGAGCTGGTACTCCTGGCCCTTGATGGTTTCGACGAGTTGAAACTTGAACTCGGCGTCGGGCGGAAGGGCGTCCAGGTGAAGCTGGAAAGGCCGTTCGGAGTGATTTGTGAGGGTCAGGGTTCGCTCTCTGAAGGCGTCGGGCGGGATCCTGCCGAACGACACGGAACGAGGCAGGACTTCAACATAGGGCTTGCATTCGCCCCGGAGCATCAGCGTCAGGGACGTCCGGCTGGAGTCATTACTCTGGACCACGACTTTCTTTTCGTAGCGCCGTTGCAGGGCTTGCGTGTCGATCGTCACGGTGAGTGGCGCAGAGGCGCCTGGCGCCAACGCCTGAGGCATTTCGGACACGACGGAGCAGCCGAAGTCCGGGGTCACCTTTTGGATTTCAAGCGGAGCTTTGCCGACGTTGGAGACGAGAAAGGTATGCTTGAGTTCCTGGTCAATCCAAGTCGTGCCAAAACCGTGCGAGGCCGCGTCGACGCTGATTCGAGCCTGGGTCGATGATTCCTGTTTGGCGGGTTGCCCATCTGTGGGCGGTGCAGCCTGGACGGCCCGGGCATCTGCAAGACAGACCACCAGCGAGAGGCAGATTGCCGCGAATGAAGCAACGGACGCGAAGGCTGGGGAAGGCTCGGCGTCGGCTGCGGGGCGTGGCAGACATTCGCGATGGCAAAACATAGCGGACATGAGTTACCTCCATCGGCCGGACAGACGACGCATCCATCTCGGTCATGCTCATCGGTATTGCAGGCACCTTGATGTAAACTCGGCAGCCGTGTGGCCCCATCCCGACGCAGCCTTCGAACACGTTGGCATCATAAGAACGAAACCGGCCGGCAGGCCCGTGAGGGGCCGGCCGGCCGGGAGAGCGTGAACTTGGAGCCGGCAGGAGGCAAAGAACTAATTGCCGGCAGGCTGACTGCCTTCTTTTTCCTTTGCCGCGGGGGGCGCGGATTCAATCGGTTTCGACGCATCAGCGCTTGTCCGATCCGTGGGTTTCGAAAGCGAAGCCCCTGCGGGGCGTTGGAAATTCCGCGCAGCCGCGGGGGACACCTGGGTCGGCCGCTTGGCGACCGGGCGTTGATCGGTGATGGGTATCGACACGACCGGCACGGTGCCGTTGTCGGTCTTGAAGCTGATGGTGTCGTTGCCATCCCCGGGCTTATAAGACGCCGGGACATCCACGGTCAGGCGATAGGTCAGGGAGTTGCGGATGTCCGTGAGCTGCAACTTCAGATCCGGGCTGCTCGATTTGAGATCACTGATCTTGAGGGGTTTGTTGTTGTTGGATCTGACGTAAAAGTGACGAGTCAGGTCCTCCGACCGCACCACCGGTAGAGCGAGCTGGGCCGGCGTGACGTCCACCGGTGACGTAATGTAGGCATAGACCGGGACCACCAGCGTGGGTGTCTCCGCAATGCCAGTGGATATGTTGATCTTGCCGGCGTTGTTACCCGACTTGAGCGCTTCAACGATGGAAACGGTGAGTTCGTATTTCCTTCCGGGCTCAATCGGCGTCACCTCGGCCTGAAAAGCGGGATTCGTGCTCTGGATGTCCGCCAACTTCAAATCACCCTCGACATTGTTGACGATCGTCAGCTTTCTGGTCGGCGTCTCCTGCGCTGTGTCAATGGTGATCCGACCGAAGGCGGCACTGCGCGGCTCGACTTGAACCGGCTGCCACACTTCACCCTGGATATTGAGGGTTATCGTAGCCTTGGCGGAACTCTGAATATTGGTTGAGACGGTAATGCTCTTGGCGAGGCGACCGCTCCCATTGGTGGTCTTGATACTGATCGGAATCTTGCCCGTCTCACCCGGCATGACGATCCGGTCAAACTGACCGGCCATGGTGCAACCTCACGAAGGTTTGACGCGGACGATTTCCAGGGGCCCGGTTCCGGTATTGGTGAACCAGAAGTCATGCAGGACCGGCTGACCGGCTCGTATGCGCCCAAAGTCGTAGGTGGGCGTGTCAAACTTGACGTCAGGCACTTCACCAGGCTTGAGAACCACGGTGGGGCTGGGCGGTGCGCCGCCGCTCTTCTGCGCGATCCCCGGTTTTTGGGAACCCGATTGGTTCTGACCGGAAACCGTCTTGGGCGGCTGGCTGACTCGCTTGGTTTGCATGGTGCCGGGCTTGGCGCCGGCGGCGTCGTTCTCGGCCTTCTGGGCCTTGGCATCCTGATGGGTCGGTGCCGTCTTGTCCTGTGCCGTGGCCGTACCGGCACTCACCCAGGCCACCGCAGCGGCGACTCCGAGCAGCAGCAGGCCGTTCGGCTTGAACCTCCGATCGCTCGTCATGAAAGGAACCTCCCGTCTGAGTATGTCATTTCGAACACATGATGAGACCTTCGCGGCACGGCGGCAAGCGAGCATATTGAACTTGTTCGATCGGCGACGTCTTCCGCGATGTCGATGTGCTCACTATATCATGCCTGTGCTGCTGGAGTTGTAACAGTTGTGTAACTCAAACTGACCGGTTTTGAGCAAACCGACGAGCTTTTCCCGTAGGGCGGTCCCAGGTCAACGCCATCAGCAGATGAGTCGGATGACCCATCCTACCTACGGCCATCGGTCCCACATCCCGTGGCATGGGTCATTGGACCCATCCGTTGAACCCGTAGGTTGGGTCATTGGACCCATCCGTTGACTTATTCGGCCAAAAGCCCCCGACGCCAACAACCCCGCTCAATACGTACTCGGGTGTGCCAGTCGATTGGCAGCCGTCGCCCTGCGCCGGTGATTACCGCGAGGATATCACCCCACCGCTGGGGTCCGCTTTTGTCCGTTTCCGGCGTTGCAACGCCCGCAAACCATGGCCGGAGCCACGCGAAGTGATCACCTCATTCCAATGTCTGCCTCGGAGGGCGATGGGTAAAACCTTCATGCCAAAACGGCGTGTTTCCTTGACTTCTGGGACTCGTTCGGAGAGGATTGACCAAGGACTCAGGGCGAGTCTTCAGGAGAGGGCGTCGCCAAATCCTCGCTGAGGTGCAACGGCTTTGGTTGCTGCATTCGGCACGCGGTGCCCGTGCGATCGTGGCGCGCGCGTCTGGACCAGAGGGCGTCAGCCGAGGTCATGGCCGGCGGATCGCCGCACGGAAATGGTTCTCTGCTTTTCCCTTTAATTAGGAGTGAAAGGTCATGGATCGTCGTTTCCTGCTGCTGCCGCTTCTCATCTGTTTTTCTCTCGTGCAAGTCCAGCCGGTGAGAGGGCAGTCCCTCACCGGGAGCCAACCCGTGGCCAAAGATCAACTCCTGAGGGATGAGAGTCCCCGCCTGATTGTCGAGCAGGGCCCGGTTCTGGACGCGACCCTTTATGCCGACGGGCGGCAAGAACAGTTTCAGACCATCATCGTGACCCGCCCGATGTGCGGCAGTGATCTGTCCCAGGCCGATGCCGGCTTCTTGAGGGACATCGCAAGGGCTCACCGCCTCGACTTCGAGGATCAAACCGTCGGCGCGGAGCAAGGCGGGCAACGTGGATCGGGCCTCGACATCGTCTTCGTCGTCTCGAATCCCCCGGCAGGGGCTCAGAACGCGATTGATGCAGTCGAGGCTTATATTGAGACCGTTTTCACCGACAACGTCGTCGTCACAATCAATATCAATTTCGCACCCCTCGGTGACGGCATCCTCGGTTCCACCTCCAGCTCATTCATCTCGCCCGTTACGTACACGACGCTGCGCAACGGCCTGGTCAATGGTATGGACACTGACGATTTCATTCAATTAAGCCTGCCAAACACAAGCACGATCCCGGTTCGCTTCGATGGCACCTCGGGAACCGTCACCAATCAAACGAATCTGGTCGTCAATAGATCGACGTTCAATGCCACCATCGGCGCGGCTGCCGGCAACGCTGCGTCCATGACGATCAGCAGTAATTTCTCATGGGATTACGATCCCAGCAACGGCGTCATGGGAGGCTCTTGGGACTTTCAGTCGGTCCTTGTGCACGAGGTGGGCCACGCCCTGGGTTTCGTCTCGGCCGCGGACGATTTCTTCGGGCCGAATTCGATGACGATGCTGGACATTTATCGCTTTCAGTTTACGGATGGCGGCGCCGATTTTAACCCCGACACGCTGGCCGAATTTGGAACCACTGCCCGTTTGGTGGACTTCAACACGCCCAACAACGACCACAATTCCGACCTCATTTCAGTCGAATATCTCATGTCCGACGGGAGTCCCCGGCAGGCTTCACACTTTTTCGATCAGAACCCACCGATCGGTATCATGGACCCCACGATCGCTTCCGGCGTGACCTTCTTTCCGGATTTCTTCAAGACTTCAGACATTGACATGTTCGACGCCATCGGTTGGGACTTCTCCAGCATTCCCGATGATCTCAGCCCACCTTCGCCCAACCCCATGGAGTGGGATGCGGGCGGGGAGCCCGCCCCGATCAGTTCTTCCGCGATCAGCATGACCGCCGCCCTGGCCACGGATCCGCAGAACCCTTCCGGTTCACAAAACGACGTCGAGTACTGCTTCACGGGTATCAGCGGACCCGGCGTGGGAAGCGGGTGTTGGCAGGCGTCGCAGACGTTCACCGATACCGGCCTGGTGGCAAACACGATCTATTCCTACGAAGTTAGTGCCCGCGATACAGCCATCCCGCCGAATGAAACGGCCGCGAGCACTCCTGTTCTCAGCGCCACCACGTTCATTCAGTCGCCTCTGACGTTCTTCTTCGATTCTGTGGACGATACGTCAATGAACTTGACGGCATTTGTCTCGACGGGTTCGTTCACGAACTTGACCGTCGGCGACTCCGGCGTCCTCTTTGAGATGACTCCGGCGGGTGGCGTGAACGCAAACGTCTGGGTGCAGGCTCAGTTCGTTGGAGTCACCGGATTGACACCCGGTACTGAGTACGCGGTTCGCGTCAAGGCACGCAACCAATTCGGCGTCGAGACGCCCTTCACCGCCACCCAGTTGATTTCCACCACCGGCGGCTGCACGCTCGACGGCGACGTGAACCAGGACGGACTGATCAATGGCGAAGACATTGACGGCTACCTTCGGGCCAAATTATTGCAGGCGCCCGCCCTTGGCGAAGATCCGCTATGCGCCGATTTCGGCAATGGAGGCGATCTGGCTCTGGATACGGCCGACTTCGTGAACGCGCTCCTGGCGAGCTAATACGACAACGCTACGTTCCTTTTCGACCCCGGAGGGGCAAAGGGTTGTAGCCACGGGTGCAGTCCCGGTGTGCCGGGACGAAATCCGTGGAAGCGTTAATCGCCAATGGCGGGGTCGGGGGCGGTTGCCACATAGGCAGACAATGCCTCCTGCCAAGGGCGCGGGCATGCACCCGTCACACTCATAAAACGACGATTGTCTAAAACGGAGAAACTCGGCCGCTTTGCCGGGCGGCTGAGTCGGTCCGAGGTGATTGGGCCGACCGCCGGGTTCAACTTTGCGAGGCGTAAGACCTCAACGGCAAACTCGAACCACGTGCAGCGCCCCGCATTGGTAAAATGGAAGAAGCCCGCGACGTCAAACTCCGCCAATTTGCCAATCGCTTCAGCCAGATCGGATGCGTAGGTCGGCGTGCCAACCTGGTCCGTGACCACCTGGAGCGGCCCGCCTGCTCGTGCGCGCTTCAGGATCGCCTCTGGAAAACAGGGACCGTCATGGCCGTAGAGCCAGGCGGTTCGTAGGATGATCGCCCGACTGTGGTGTCGGCAGACTTCTTGTTCGCCGAGCAGCTTCGACCGGCCGTAGGCGGAGAGTTGGGTCGGATCGCCGGTCGGGTGATCCTCCCGATAGGGCGAAGTGCCGTGTCCGTCGAAGACGTAGTCGGTGGAAATGTGGATCAATCGCACCCCACACGCTGCCGCCGATCGGGCGATGTTTCCCGGGCCAACGCCGTTGACACGATTGGCGTCGGCCTCGTGTGACTCGCAATCATCGACCTTGGTGTAGGCGGCACAGTTTATGATGAGATCCGGTCTAAAGCCACGAACCTGCGCCTCAACTTCCGCGGCATCGGCGATGTCCAACTCCTCTCGGCCCACCGCCAGGACCTGCGTCCGGGGTCGAGCCTCAAACACCTTGACGGTCGGTATGCCCAGCAGCCCGCTCGCTCCGGTGATCAGTACTTTGCTCGGTTGCATTGTCTCTTGCATCTGCTCTGAAGCAGTGAACAGTGACGGCACTTGCTAAGCAGGCCGTTTGGCCGGCGGCCAGATTGCACGCAGTGCCGTGAGAATGGTTCGCGTCGCGGCGGACTTGTTCAAGGTGTAGAAGTGAATCCCCGGGGCGCCGCGTTGCAACAGGTCAAAACACTGGGCCGTGGCAAAGGCGACGCCCTGAGACAGGACCGCCTCGGGGCTCGCCTTGAGCCGATCCATCTCCTGAATCAACGTCTCGGGCAATCGGCTGCCGCACATCTCCGTGAAGCGCCGGATCTGTTCCACGTTCGTGATCGGCATGATGCCGGGAATGATCGGCACGCCGATCCCCGCCTCTCGAGCCCGGGCGACGAAGTCGAAGTAGGCGTGGTTGTCGAAGAAAAGCTGAGTGATCAGAAACTCGGCGCCGGCATCGACCTTTCGGATCAGGTTTTGCAGGTCTCGCTCCAAATCACGCCGGCCGTCGGGACCTTTGCACTCGACGTGCCCCTCAGGATAGCAGGCGCCGCCGACGCCAAAGCCAAAGCCCTGCTTCAGAAACGCCGTAAGTTCACTGGCGTAGGCAAACCCGTCGGGATTCGGTTTGAACTCCTCCTGGCCCGCCGGCGGATCGCCCCGCAAGGCCAGAACGTTTTGTACGCCGCCGGCCCCCAGACGGCGCAGGACGGCGGTGATCTCATCCTGGTCGGCCCCGACACAGGTCAGGTGCGCCATGACCTCGATGCCGTAATGGCGTTGAATCTCGGTCACCAACTCTATTGTGCGGTCGCGCGTGCTGCCGCCGGCCCCATAGGTGACCGAGACAAACGAGGGATCGAGATCGCGCAGGGCGCGCACCGCCGTCCGAAGAGACTCCAGCCCCTTGTCCGTCTTCGGGGGGAAGAATTCAAAGGAGAAGCACGGTCGCCCGGTCGAAAGAAGTTCGCGTATTCTCATGGACTCATTGCCGCAACAGTCGCCGGGCAGGTGCGCCCGACCGATTGAATCACGCGTGCGCCCGCGCAGATCCTACAGGCCGGCCGCCGGAGTTTTCTTCTTCTTTTTCTCTTCCTTGTTGAGGGGTGAGTCTTTGGGAACAGCCACCGCGAGTTGCTCTTCAATCGCTCCGGTCAGCTTCGGGTCTTGCGGCTTGGTTCGAGGGCCGAACCGAGCCACGACTTCGCCCTTTCGGTTGACCAGAAACTTGGTGAAGTTCCAGGGAATCTCCCCACCTTCCTTGTGATCGGATTTCTTGTCGGTCAGATACTTGTAGAGATCACAGATGTCCTCGCCCTTGACCGACACCTTGCCGAATAGCGGAAACGTGACGTTGTACTTGCTCTCGCAGAATTGCTTGATCTCGTCATTGGGGCCCGGTTCCTGCTTGCCGAAGTTGTTGGCGGGAAACGCGAGTATCACGAACCCCTTCTTGGAATACTTTTCGTAGATTTCTTCCAGGCCCTCATACTGCGGCGTGAACCCGCAGCGCGAGGCCGTGTTCACCATCAAAACGACGTTGCCGTAGTATTGGCTGAGCTTCTGCCGCTTGCCGTCGATGTCCTTCATATTGAATCTCAGGGCAGGCATTTTGGCCTTCTTCTTTGAAGCTTTTGTTTTCGTCTTCGCTTTCGAAACGGACGCCCCCGGCGCCGAGCGCTCTGCAGCCAGGCAGCTTCGCCCGCCGGCCGGCATGAGGGCCGTCACCAAAAACGCCAACGCAGAGACAAACAGTCGTGTTGATCGTGTCGTGTTCACCTTGAATCCTCCGCCCAAAGAGTATCCCTAGTATGGATTCGCCATTGATAACTACCAAACGAAAACTCTATTCTCGACAAACCGCGCGCCGCCGTCAATTGTGCGGGCTTTGACACGTCCAGGCGTGCAAACTAGGCTCAAGACATGGTGCAAACCGTCGCCGTCATCCCCGCACGCTACGCCTCGATCCGCTTTCCAGGCAAGCCGTTGGCCAGGCAGACGGGCAAGTATTTGATCCAGCACGTCTATGAACAGGTCCGTCGGGCCCGGTCGATCAGCGAGGTCATCGTCGCCACCGACGACCTGCGGATTCGCGAGGCGGTCGAGTCCTTCGGCGGGCGCGTGGTGATGACCCGCGCGGACCACCCCAGCGGCACCGATCGCGTCGCCGAAGCCGCCGAGGGCGTGGATGCCGATCTCATCGTCAACGTCCAGGGCGACGAGCCGGAGATTGAGCCGGACAGCATCGACCGGCTGGTCGCGTTGCTCGCCTGCCAACCCGAGGTCGGGATCGCGACGCTCGCCTGTCCCTTCGCGGCCGGCGCGAACCCCGCCGACCCGAATGCGGTCAAAGTCGTGCTCGATCGGAAGGGCCGCGCCCTCTATTTCTCTCGGTCGCTCGTGCCCTATCCGCGCGACGCAAAAGGCCGCCCCGACGTGCCCGGCGATTGGTTACTCCATCTCGGTATCTACGCCTACCGGCGCGACTTTCTCTTGAAACTCGCCTCACTCGAACCGACGCCGCTCGAACGGCGCGAACGCCTCGAACAACTCCGCGCCCTCGAACAGGGCCAGCCCATCGCCGTCGGAATCGTCGAACGAGCCGCCATCGGCATCGACACGCCGGAGGACTATGCGGCGTTCGTCGAGCGCAGCAGACCTCCGGCTTCCGCCGGGGGTGGTTGAGAGCGTGAGCCCTGAACGGTCCAGCACGGAGGAACGAGAAAGGATTGTCGTTCCAGGATTGTGGCATATGAAAGACTCCTGCCATTGTCTGCCCCAACGGGGCTGCGCCTTTCAGCCCAGGGTTGCGACGAAGTCGCTACCCTGGGACCGTGGATGCCCGCGCAACATTCAACCCCAACGGGGTTGCGGCACGCTCGACGGTGAACGACGCAACCCTTTCAGGGTTGAATTGTTCGATTGATCCGTTTTCCCAGGGTAGCCGCTGCGCGGCAACCCTGGGCTGGAGGGCGTAACGCCGTTGGCGTAGGGAAGTTGGTTCGCGGACCCGCTCGCTGGCGCTCGGGGCTCTGATCGCTCGGGGCTCTGGTCGGTCGCGGCGCTGATCGGGTGCGGCGCTGAATGGGTGCTGCCTTGCGGGCAGCATATTGTGAGTAATGCCGGTGAGGCCACGTTTTCCTTCCGATCACAGCTGGGCTACACTCTGTCCACGTGCGTAGTGCCCGGATGGAGCGTCAACGCAGTGGCGAAGGCAACACGTAAAGAAACAGCCTGGTACAAAGACGGGCTTCAGTTCGAGTGCACCCAGTGCGGCAACTGTTGCACGGGTCCGCCGGGCTATGTGTTCGTCACCAAGAAGGAGCGGGGATTGATCTCCGCATTCCTCGAACGCCAGGGGCTCAGCCTGGGGTCCGAACACGTTCGCCGCGTGGGTCACCGCTACTCTCTCACGGAAGACAAGACCTCCGGCGATTGCTGCTTTCTTCGGCACACAACCGATGGCAAGCGCACCTGCGGCATCTATCCGGTTCGACCCTTGCAGTGCCGAACGTGGCCGTTTTGGAACGGCAATCTGGCATCGGAAGACACCTGGGCGGAGGCTGCATCAGGCTGCCCGGGGATGAGCCGCGGCCAGCGCCACGACTTCGTCCAGATCGAGATTCGCCGAACGGCTCGGCGTTGGGAGGATCTCGCCCCGTGCCCGTCTCACGCCAAAACATGATCCTGAAACTGGCGAACCGCGAAGACCTGGCCACGATGATGGCCGGGTTCTATGACCAACTGGACCGGACGATCGCCGATCACGGCCCGACCTGCTGGAATCGCGGCTCGTGCTGCAAGTTCGGCGAGTATGGGCACAAGCTATTCGTCACGACTGTGGAAATGGCGTACTTCGTTCGGGGCACCCGCGACGACTGGCGACCTCCGTCCGCGGAGGATTCCTGTCCATTTCAGGTCCAGGGCAGATGCACGGCGCGTGAGCACCGCCCGATGGGCTGTCGGATTTTTTTCTGCGACCCCGACGCCCAGGAATGGCAAAGCGACGAGTACGAGCGGCAGCTTCGGACGCTGAAGTCCTTATCGGCGGCGGCGGGCGTGGATTATCGCTACATCGAGTGGATGCGGGCCTTGCGGCAAGTCCCGCTAGCCGGCCCCTCGCCGCGTTTTGTGCCGGCTCCGGAGCTTGGCAGGCCATCTGGGGGAGTTGACCCGATGCCGCTGCGCGTGATACAATAGACCGGTTGATTGGGGGGAGTCGGTGCATCCGGTAGCAGGAGTGCTACCCCCGCCGCGGCGCTGCCGCACACGCCGACCCCAGCTTGGTGGACACGCTTGTAGTGAAGGGTATCTCCATGCGTCTTGTGAAAACACTGCTGTTGATCGCCATCGCCGCGATCATATTCGCCCCGACCGTCGGTTGCGGTGTCGGCTCGGACATGGCGGACACACGCCGCGCATTCAACCGCGTCGCGGGATACGATGCCCGGATGCTGGTCGATGACATCGCCCTGTTCGCCCAAACGGACCGGCCGCTTCGAACCTCGCACTGGATTATCGACTAGGGCTTCATCACAGTTGATCTTTAGGGTGGTACGGGCGTCTCGCCCGTCCGGAACGGGCAAGATGCCCGTACCACCCAACCCGTCCGGAACGGGCAAGATGCCCGTACCACCGAACCCGAAGTATTGATTGTGACGAAGCACTGGGGCTTCGGCGCACATCCAACGTCTTGTCATGGTAGTAGCTCCCCACGCGGACCATTCGCTTCGGCGGGGCTCGATGCTGTAATATCCCAAGACAGGTAGGACGTCATTCCGACTTCATGGCGGTTCTTTCTGTTGCGCGCAACTTTGGCGTAGTCGCAACAGGAAAGCGCTCCCCGTCGGGTCGCGGTCAAACATCGATGGTGAAGGTCGTCGCATCTTCGCCGTGTACGATCAGCCCGAGACCAACCATGACTGCGAAAGCCTGGACGAAACTGTTGGCAGTCGATGAATGCGGGCCGGGACAAGGCCGATTCGTGGCCGTCGACGACCATGAATTGGCGGTCTTTCATCTGTCGAAACCGGACAGATTCGTCGTGTGCCGCAACAGTTGCCCGCACGCCGGGGCAAATCTCTCCGCCGGCACTGTCGAAGGCGCAGTCGTGACGTGTCCCTGGCATCACTGGATGTTTGACCTGGATACGGGACGATGCACCGAGGTCTTGGAGGTCAGCGTGCGAAAATACGACTGTCGCGTGGAAGACGGCTATCTCTACGCCTCGCTGGGTGAAGCATGAACAGCGTAGATCACCACTGGGCCTCACGCCTCTGCGCCGATGCCCAGAATCGCCTCGACGGTCTGCCGCATCAGACGGTGAAGGTCGAACAGCCGGCGAGCGCGGTCAATGGACGCCCTGGCGAAGCGTGTGTAACGTTCCCGATCCCCAAGAAGATCACAGATTGCATCAGCGCAGGCCGCCGAATCGCCCGGAGGAACGACGTAGCCGCTCTGGCCGTGAGCGACGGTTTCGGGTAACCCGCCCACGTCGGCGACGACGCAGGGAATGCCCCGGGCCATGGCCTCTACCACGCTGTTGGACATGGACTCGCGCCGAGACATCTGGACGCAGAGATCAGTATTGCGAAAGATTGCCTCGCGATCAGCGCGATAGCCCGCGAACGTCACACGGCCCGCGAGGCCGTGCGCCTCGGCCCGTGCGGCGAGTGCGGACGCAAGCGGTCCCTCCCCATAGTAGGTGAGATGACTGGCGGGATTTCGCCGTGCCACGCTGGTGAAAGCCTCGAACAGTACATCGGCCCCTTTGGCCTCCGTCACCCGGCCCACTGCGGCGATGTTCCTCGGGACTCTCGAAGGGCGCCACTCGCCCGGCAACTCGCCATTGTAAATGACACGCGTCTTATGGCCCGGGAAACCAAGCTGCGACTGGTAGGCCGCCGCGACACGGTGGCTGTTGTAGATCAGAACGTCGCACCACTTTGCGGCGAGGCGCCGCCGCCAAATCGGCCGCCTCCGCCAAAGATGCAGCGCCGGCAGAAACCCCAACCATCGGTCGGCACTCGTAGGCGGCAACGTGCTCGGCTCCTGTCGCAAGGATGCAACGACGCGCAGGGACATCGTCCTGGCGGCGAGAAGCGACGCGGCGAAGGCTCCGCCGCCGGCCTGTTGAACGGCAAAGACCGTGTCCGCCCCCGTCGCTCGAAACCACCGCCGCCGCTTGCGGACGAGCGCCGGTGTCATCGAGCGATCTCCGGATAGAACGTCGTTCAGCCAACCGGTCCGCTCGACGGTGAGTCGACGAGGATCATACTGCTCCAACAAATCCTTATAGATCGAAGTCCCGGAGTAACCGACGTGCACCTCGGCGCCGGCATCCAACAATGACTGGATCACGGTGAGCACGTACTTCTCCGCGCCGCCGGTCAGGGTCAGCCTGTCCACACAAACGTGGTGAGCCGCGAGTACCACGACGCGCCGGCCTCGGGCACCGGAAATCGGCGCGACCAGCGCTGGAGGCGGCGTCGTGAGAGGTTTGGGAGGTCTTGGGAGAACCGCGACAGCCATCGGGATTGCGTAGGCGTCCTTACCGAGAACCGAGCCGGCCGGGTCATCCATCGACCGGCCTGTCTGACTCGGTTCCTTCCTTGATGCTATCGGCTAATTGCTCAAACGGACCGGTTTCCTTCCGGTGCATTGTTTCTTCGTGCATTGTTTTTTTCGCCCGTGGGGCGGACGATTTTTGCCAGGGCAGTAGGGTCCGCTGTGCGGACCTTTTCCGAAATAAGCGCTGTTAAACCTCATCGGTCCGCACAGCGGACCCTACGTGCTTCCGGTGCATTGTTTCTTCGTGCATTGTTTTTTTCGCCCGTAGGGCGGACGATTTTTGCCAGGGCAGTAGGGTCCGCTGTGCGGACCTTTTCCGAAATAAGCGCTGTTAAACCTCATCGGTCCGCACAGCGGACCCTACGTGCTGGAGAGCAGTCTGAGAGAAACTTCCCGCCCGGAGGGCGGACGAGCGCTTCGTTCGCCCTCCGGGCGAAGGCTTCGATAAAGCCCGCCCACCGGCGGCTGAAGCCGCCGGCAACGATCGCACGCCCTCCGGGCGAAGTTCGTCGCCGGGCGAAGCTCGTCGGGTTGCTCAAAACCGGTCAGTTTGAGTCATCGGAAGACGGGCTTCGATCGGCAGGACTCTGCGGCGGTGTCGGCGGCCCTCCGCCGGGGATGGGGCTATCCGGATTGGGAATAAACGGGCCGAACGGTGTGAGCAGGTCCTCTTCGTCCGCGGGCCAACCATTCTGATCGCCAAGCAGGGTATCGAGCACCAGAAGCGTCCGAGAGGACTTGCCGGCCGGCACGTCAACATAGCCCAGGAGTCGTTCGCCGGGAGACTTGCGCCCGAACACGGCCGTCGCGGAATCCTGCTCTTTCAGGCAAGTGGTATACGCCTCCATCGCCTCGGGCTTGAGAAACAGAAGATCGCGCTCACTGCCGCCGGAACGATAGCGATAGGCACAACAGACTTCACGCGACCAATCCAAAACGTTGTTCAACACGACGTCACGGTCTTCGCCATGTTTCCACCGGCCGGTCCACGGTCGATAGGATACCGATGCGGGTTGATTCGGAACGGTAACGGCCACACATCCTTCAGGTGACTTGATGTCAGCCGTGATCGCCAGTCCATCGACGCCCGTGATGCGTTGCAGGTCCGTCGCCGCCAGGTGCGGCAACCGGCGGCGAAAATCGGGCTCCGCCTTGGACCATGTGTAATGCTGACCCGCCTTCGGTGGCGAATCCGCCACGGCGAGGTCCTTTTCCGGCTTCTCATAGACGCACGCCATCCCGGGAATGGCCTCGCCCACCGTCGTGGTGAGCGACACGGAGAAGCCCCAACCTTTGTTCCGCGGCGCGGGCCACGACTCGGACACCACCTGGACTGTGTTCCAGCCGGCCTTGAGATCGACGGAGACGCAGATCGTGTCGGTCAGGTTCCTGTCAGCGAGCTTACCGGCGGCATACCGGCGACCGGCGTGAACGCACCGGCCGTTGAGCCCGACGGCAACCCCGTCGTTTTCGCCGATCCACATCCGGGCCGATCGCGCCTCCGGCAGAAAGACCCAACTCTTCGCCCGGGCTCGCGACGCGCCGGCGAAGGCCATCAACTGCCCAAGATTGATGAAGTTTGTCGCACTCACGATCTGCCGTGCCTGCTTCGCGGTACCGGCGGGAATGGGGTCCAGCACGTGTCTTTCGAGCCGGCTTGACGTGGCGGCGACGCCGGTCTGTTTGAAAGGCCCTTCGATGTTCCACAATTGCAGGTAGCTGCCTTTGGCTGGAACCTCGGCGATGTTCAGCCCTCGCAAGCTGCGGCGATTGAAGTGGTACCGCAATGCGGCACGCAAGGCATGGCCCTTATGCGGCGCCGGTCGAATGCCACAATCGACCACGTCCTCGGCGGTCGGCAGTCCGTCGTCGACTTCCGACACGGTCGCAGCCAGGCGCAGATGCGCGTACAGTGCCTCCAGCAATTGTTCCCAGCCTGCGTCGTGGAATACGGCGGCGATGGCGGCCCCGTTCGGCCCCACGTCCGCTCCACCGGTCTCTACGGTCTTGCGGTCCTCGCCATCGAGCCGAGGTCGCACGCAAATCACACTGTCGTACCACCCTCGTGTTTCGATCATGTCATCGTCCGGCCATGAGAGCCGATTACGGCGTACGGCGCCGTTCAGCAAAGGTTCGCCTTCGACTTCGTAAAAAGACGTGGCCAGGCGAACGGCGCCCCGCGTCGCACCCCACAGCATCCGATCCATGAAGAGCCACTGGTCTTTGATGTAATCCATCTCAGGCTGCCCGAGGGACACCCGGTCGCGCGCCTTGACCATCACGACAAGGCAGTGCCAGATCGTCGGGTCTTTCTCTTCGGCGGTGTTGCCGGCCCGCTCCATGTAGTGGATATACTGCTCGAGTCGGCCGCCGATCATGTCCAGGCATTCGCCGCCGCGGAACTGGCACTCGCTCCGCGAGGAATCCACGATGCGGCATTCCTCGAACTCTCGGAAAGCGGCATCAAAAAACCCGCAAGACTCCAGATACAAGCCCCAGCGATAATGTTCCATGTAATTCCCGGACAACTTCCGCTTGCGCATTTGATAGGACAACATGCGCAGGCCACGGCGCGCGAAGCGAGCTACTCTCCGATTCGACGACCTCGACAACGCCTCGTAGGCGGTCTTGGCCTCTTCGCGGAGGCCGGCTATCTCCTTCGACAGCGCCGAGAAATACGCCTTCTCGCTCGGGTCCGCCGCCTTCTCCTCGAAGCGAGTTAGCGGTCCGTCCAGAGAAGTCATTCCGCCATCCTGAAGCAGCAAAGGGTCGGGCATGCCCAGGACGCTGATGGACACCGAGGGCGCCTCGCTCTGGAGTTCAGCCTTCATCGCAACCAAGCCATCGGAATACCGCGCATTTCCACGCAGGGTATCCAGGTTGATCACATAAGCGCTGCCGCCGCGCGCGAGAACCCAATCCGGTAAAGTCTTGTCGCCCACCGTGAACTTGATCGTCGCCGCGACCGGCTCACGGCTCTGGCCCGTGGCGTTCGCATCCTCAGCCGGTTGCGGCGGAGACTCGATGGCATCCGGTGACATCCACGGCTGGGCGGCAACCAGCACCAACGGCTGGGCGAGCGGGCCATCGAGCCCGGTGGGCAACCGGTGGACGACCTCTTGTTCGCCCTGCTTGAGAACGATCTGCCCCGCGGGGATGACGGTGATTTCTGAATGGCTGGCGGCCGATGCCGGCGGGGTCTGCGCTGAAATCAAGAAGAACATCAACAGGCTAGTCGGAAAATGGCGCATGCTTCTCGCTCCGGTACAACTCGCTGGGGGCACAACGGACGACACAGAATAGGACATGAGCCGCCAAATGCAAAGCGGCCCGCTAGACGGATCATGCCGAGCGCCATCGGCGAAAGACGCCACCACTCCTACCTGTCTTGCGAATCATCGACATCCTCCGCGTGCGTGAGCCAATCGAAGTCGGCGCTTGTACCCGTGGAGCACTTCGCGCCGATCGGGCTGCCAGGTTCCTGCGTCTGCGATGACCTCAAACCTCGGCGCAGAACCAACCAAACAGCGGCCAGCGCCGCGGTCCCGCCCACGAGCCAGACGGTGCCGCTGCCGGAAACCCTTGACGTGTCGGAAAGGCCCGATGCCGAGCCGCGGGCAGGCTCCAGCCGTCGGGCGACCAACAACGGTCCTGCGCCGGCATTGCCCACATCCGTTCGGAACGCCCGGACCTTGATGAAGTAGCCCTTCGTTTGGACCCAGGACCGAATGGGAATCGCCTGCGGATTCTCGGTGACGACGACGGTGCAGATCGCCCTGGTCCCGGACTCGACGAGTTCGCATTGGAACAGCATCCCCACGTCGCCGCGATTGATCACCTCGAATGGGGAGCGCCTGAGCAGCCTGCCGGAGACCACAACCAGCCTGCCTCGATAGTCGCTCGGCCGCTCGAGCAGGAAGCGCCAGGGCACGCTCGTTTCGGCCTCACTGATCTGATACTCTGCCACCGACGCATCGTGCCGCACGAATCTGCAAAACCAGTAGAACGCCGGATCATCGAACGAAAACTCGTTGTCTCGCACATCCTGCAACAGCGCCAAACCACGCGAGAGGTCTTCGGACGCATCCATCATGGAAGAATCAGCACTTGGCGCACTTGTTTGGCCAGGCGCGACGGGCGATGCCGCACACAAAGACCAGGCCATCGCGCAGATGACAATGACCTGGGCGCGGAGCAGCCTGCCGAGTCTGCTGCCGGAAGTTCCGTGTTCGCCAACGGCCTGACGCCAATCTGAATGGATCACGGCGAAGGCGCCTCAACCATCGCCCGAGCCTCGTCGGCCAGGGCCAGCAGCTTCGCCTGCCAAGGTGGACCGCCCAGTTCGGGATGCCATGCCTTGTCGGACTCGATGCCCCGCAGCACCTCCGCGGCCCGACCATCGTGCCGGAGTTGGTGCCTCAGCCAGTTGTAGCGCGCTTCCCAATACTCGGCCGGCGACCTGTTGCGCAGAGACGTGTCTTTCAGGAGCCTGGCCCACAGCGCTTCGGCCTTGTCCATCGCCGCGTCGCGCTGCGGGCCGGAGACCTCTTGGCCCATGGTCTCCTGCAACTGTGCAGCGATTCGCACGTACGAACCATTCTGGGGATGCCTGGCCATCATCTCATCGAGCTGGCGCTCGGCCTCTTGCTCCTCGCCGGCCTGCATTAAGGTTCTGACCAGGCTGAGTTCAACGATCGGCACGTGCTTCTGATGCCCCGGCTGCGAGCGGATCCAATCCAGGAGATGCCAGACGGTCGGCAGCGTCTCGTTCGCCATCCGTTTGGCTTCATTCTGTCGGCCGGCGTTTTGGAGCCGTTTGATCTCAGATTCCATTTCCGCGGCCAGGCCCACCAGAACGCCGCCAAGCTCCGCGCCGGTATCTTGCGCGAGGTATACTTCCAGGACCCGATTGGCCTTTTTGATGTCGCCGAGGCCTTGAAGGCAACGAATCCGCAGACCCAACTCCCGAGCGGAGGATGGCATCTCATCAAGCAGGGACAGACACCGCTTGTAATCGCGCAAGTCTTCGCCGGCCAACAGGGAAGCGGCGGCGAAGTGGGCATCGTGAATCCATTGCTGGCGAACGGCCTCGTCGGAAACGGGCGATTCCTTCTCAGCGGAATCCGGCGAGTCCTGGTCCGTTTCCCGCCGTGCCGATCCGGCGGCATCGGGAACCGGCAGGGCAGCCAGCGCATCGGCCAACTCGATCCAGACCGTCACGGCCCGCCGCGCGCTGTTCTGCCGACGAAGCTCCGTCGAATTGTGAGGGAGCCCTGCATAGAAGCGCTGCCGACAACGGCCGATGTTTCGTCGCGCATGCCAATAGTTTGGGTCAGACTTCTGCACGCGACGATACGCCCTTTCCGCCTGTCGATACTCACCGGATTGCTCCCAGGCCACGGCGGCAATCCACGCGGCCTCGGCTGCTTCGACCGGGTCGGAAGAAACCTCCGCAAAGAGTTCCGCCGCTTCAGCCAAGTTCAGATAGTCGTCGCGTGACTCGGCCTTGGCGGCCAACTGCCTCCAACTGCGATAGGCGTACTTCGCGGCCTGATCGGCGATGGCCGGCGGCGGACCACTGCGCGCCGTCGCAAGGAAGGCCTGCGCCGCGGCGCGTAACTCATGCATCTGGAAGTAGCACACGCCCAGATTCAGGCCCGCCTGATGACGGTCGGCCCCCGACGCCTCTCTGTCCAACAAGGCCCGCCACGCCTGAGCGGCTTGATCATATTTCTCCTGCGACATAAGACCGTTGGCCGTCAGCACAAGCTCGCCATCGGTAAGTTCGTTCAGGTTGCGATGGGCGCCGACGATGAGGTTGAGATAGACCTGCACCAGTTGCGACCAGGGCCCGCCCTGCCGAATGAGCTCGAGCAATTCCGATTGGGCCTTGCGCCGCATCTCCTCTGTTCGAAACGCCGACCGATTCGACACCTGGCTCTCACGAACATAGGTATACGCATGAATCAACGGAGCGAGTCGGATGTAAAACAACGCGCCGGTTTCGGTGTCTTCGAGTCTCCCAGTCGATTGGTCGGCGAGGCGATCCAATTCCAGGCGGGCAGCATCGAAACGCTTGGCTCGCATCAGCGACCGGGCCTTCTCATAGCCGGCCCGGGCCGTCAACGATCGAGAAGCAGTGGAGCTGAGAATCCGATCAAAAGCGGAATCAGCCTCCTCAAGTCTTCCCAACTCGCGTAACGTGATGCCGGCCCCCAACAAGGCGTTGTATTTGCGTTCCGGCACGGCGCCAGAGGGAGAAGCGTCGTCGAAAGCATTGAGCGCGTCGTTCAGGAGCTGGGGGCGATCGGCGGCATTCGGTTCACCCACCATGGCCAGGTAAAGCCAGGCCCAGGCAATGTTCAGCCGTTGCCGGTCGAACGTCGCGGAAATCTGGTCGACGATGCCGAGGAGCAGGAACCGCTCTTCGTCCGTGCCCACGCCAATGTCGAGATCCATCAGCGTCTTGCCGGCTCTGGCGTATAGCGCTGCGGCCTCTCGCAAACGGGCTACAAGTCGCGCGCGATTGAAATCCAGGCCGCTGGTGATCTCGAATCGGTCAAGATCGGCCGCGATCCAACGCCGCAGGATCATGTCCGCGAAATCCACCCGCCACTGCGCGACGTTCAACCGACGACGATCTCCACGCATCCAACCCGGCTCCAACTCCAGCTTGATCACGCCGCGGTATTCTTCCGCGGCCCTCTGGTAGAACCGCTCGCGTGCCTCGGACTCCCTCGCATCGGCGCCGGCCCTTGAATGGGCCCTGGCAATATGAACGCGGTGCATGCGCGGCCGGCCGGACATCATCTCCTCGACCAACTCCGGCATCCCGCGTTGGATCAGGCCCTCGACAAGGAGGCGCTCTTCGCGCGGCAGGCGGTCGTCCGGTTCGGCCTCCGGTGATCCCGCCGCAGCAACCCGGGCGGAAAGCACCAATCCTGCCATGAGAATCATCCAGCAACGACAAGTCCCAAGAGGCCAAACGCTCCTCAACGAATCGCGGCTAATCGGCATTTTGACATTCTGACATTTTGACATTTCGACGTTTTGACGTTTACTCAGCGCCCGCAGTGACGTCGAGACTGACGGAGAACTGAATGTTGCTGAAACCGGCGCGGACGCAGGCATCCATCGCCGAAATCACGCTCTGATAGGTGACCTCCGACTCCGCGGTGATAAGGACTCGGCCGGTCGGGTCGGCGCCGGCGATGCGCTTGTCTCTCAGGTAGGCCCGCAGCGCCGAGAACGAGTTGGTCGGCATCGCTTCATCCATCACCCTGATTCGGCATCCGGCTCCGTCCGCGGAGACCCACAAATAGATGCGCACCGTCGGAACGATACTGATCTCCGCTTCTCCCTGGGGCCCAATCTGGGACGGCAGCTCGGTCGGCAAGACGCCCTCGGTTACGGCGAGGCTTGTCCCGAGCATGAAGAACACCAGGATCACCATCACCACGTCCACCATGGGGGCGAGGTTCGGTGCATAGGCATGGGCCGGTGAGAAGCCGCGATGCAACATCAGTCGCCTCCCTCGCGCGGAATCGCGCTGAACGTCACCTTGCGAACGTCCGCCCGTGCGCAACAGGCCATCACGGCTTGAACGTACTTGTAAGGCAGACCGCGATCGGCACGAATCACACAATTCACGTCGGCGTCCCGCTGTCGCTCGGCCCGGAGTCGCGTGAACACTTCCGACAGAGGAATCTCCGTTTCCTGCACCAGATAAGCGACATGATCGACGCCGGGTGTGCCGTCCGAGCGAACATTCACGACGAAGCGATTGCCGAGTTCCTGCTTCTCGGCATCTTCTGCCGTCGGAGCGATCGGCAAGTCGATCTGGCTGTTCTCCTGCTCCACCATCCGCGTGGCCACCATAAAGAAGATCAGGAGGCACATGGTCACGTCGACCATGGGGGCCAGGTTCAATCGGACAGGCGTGGCTCTGGGCGGAAGTTGGGTCTTACTTGGCATGTCAACGATACCGTACGCAATCCGGGAGCAATGTCTCCGTCAAGCGCCAACCACTTATGCACATTTGCCGAAGGATACTCAATCGAATCAGTTCGCCTTGACGGGCTCGGGTTGCACGGCGCCGGATGGCTGCGGCCGGTTGGCCTGCTCACCGACGCTCTGGCCGCCGTTGGTCAACTGCGTTGCCGGGCGAAAATACTCCAGCAGATCCTCTACCGCCGCGTGTGCCGTAACCGTGAACGAATCGACGCGGTTGCGACATATCCCGAAGAACCCGAGTGAGACAATCGCCACAATGAGCCCAAGGAAAGTGCTCACCAGTGCAAGGCTGATGCCGCCCGCCAGGTCTTCGGGCCCGTAGGCGCCGTGTGTCTCGTTCATTTTCGCGAAGGCCTGGATCATCCCCAGGACGGTGCCCAACAGCCCCAGCAGCGGGCAGAGGTTTCCGATGATGTTGAGATACTCGACTCTTCGAAACAGCCTGCTGCGCCAGGAGTTGGCACGTTCCGAAGCGGCCTCCTGCATCGCATCAAAACCGTGACGGCCATGGCGCAGTCCCACGGTCAACACGTCGGCGAACATCGACTTATCACTCGAAACCCGATCGATACATTCTTTGAACTGCCTGGCCTCGATCATTTCCCGAATCGTTTTGACCGCCGAATCCGGCACCATCGTCGCCCGGCGAATGCGCAGGAAGTGATCGATAATGACCGTCACCGAGATAATGGACATCACACCGATAACGCCGCCGATCCAACCCGCGCTGGTCAGGATGATCCGCAAAAGGGACGGCGTCTCCGCGCCGGAATCCACCGCGACGGCCCCGGCCGTGTCGCCCTCGGCGCCCAGCGCCATCGGAACGACGGCCGGACAGAGCAGGGCAGCAGCAGCGAAAACCAAACGGAGCCTGAATCGAGCAAGGGCCGATGGCATGTGACGATCCTTCTCCTCACAGGTTTGGCGCGGCAGGTCTTCAGAAGACCCTAGCGTCGCAGGATTTCCTCTTCTGTCACGTGCTTGTAGGTGCCGCGGTTCATTTCCGCAATCGTTCGCAGCACCCGCTCGCCGTCACCCATGGAGTCATCAACGAACAGAATCGTGTTGATGATGGTGCGCTTGTCCCGATTCCTGTCCGCGATCAGCCGAATGATGTTCTGATTCTCCTCGCCGAAATCGCCGTCAGAGAGAAGGAACAGGACGTCAGGCCCGTAGGCCAGGCCCTTGCGGATGGCGTTCGTCGGTTCGGTCTGGCCATCCGGAAAAATGCGCCCGATCTCGGCGAAAGCCGCTCGTTTGTTTTCCAGTGTCGCCTCCCTCAGGTGGGTAGACCACACAGCCGCCGGACCTTCGTTGAACCAAATCACATTGAAGAGTTGATCGGGCTCCAGGGTGCCCACCGCCCGCTTCAGTTCCCGGGCCAGGAGATCGAACGTGCTGGACATCGAACCGCTCCGGTCCAGGACATAAACGATCGACTGCGCCCTCTGGCCCTTGCCGACACCCCAGAGACTCCCGACCGGTCCGCCGCCGGCGAGGTCGCGCTCCCCCAACACACTGTCCATCCCGCCTGAGCGACTCATGCCGGCCCCCACAACGTCGGACCGGCTCAGTTCCTTCACGGACAGGGCCCCGAGTTCCGACTCGCTCGAATCAACCGGCGAGAGTTTCAAGGCATCGTCCTTCGCGAGCAACGCCGCCAGGTCGCTGATGGAAGCACCCTCGTCTGGGGAGTCGGGCCGGTCGATATTTGCACTGCCGGGAAACTGGAAGCCACTCGACGATTCAACGCCTTCGATATTCGCAACGACGCTGGCCGTGTACTCGGTCGGAGCATCTTGGCCCACGCCCCCGACCGCCCAACCCGTCAGGGTCAGCAGGAAGACGAACACGGCATGGCAGACCAGACTCAGGCTCGCCGGCCCCAGGACGCGGAGCGGACCGCCCGCGAACATTTGGCGTCGCGCCGGTTGCGGTCTTGCCTGGGCGCCGGTCGGCGTCCGTCCCGATGGCAAGGGCGTTTGGGCTGCGTGGGAAACCAAGGGTACAGGCTCCACGGAGGCAGAGATGCTGATGGTCAAACCAGGACCGGAAATCAACACCCGTTTGCAGCAGATGATAACACGATTATACCGGCCGTAGGCAGAGGATCAACGATCCGGACCCGTGCCGGCGCATCGAGCCCTCGCAAGAGGACCATGGGACGCCGCTTTCCTTTGACTCCCACCGAGAGCCGGGGTACGATCATGTGTCAGCGGTGGGGAAGCGAGCCTTGAACGCGAGGACACCTTCGCAGAGGCCGCAACGGCGGAGCGAGGAGCCCGTCGCCGCGTCCAACCGCAGACCGGCAGCGAAGGGGGATCCACAAGCCTGAACGGCATGCAGTCGTTCCATCAGCCCCATGGCCGCATCGTGACCATCCACTGGCCACCAAGAGGCGACCCATGATCCGTACACTCGCATTACTCGGCGTGATCCTGATTGCCGGCGCCACGCGCGGTGCGGCGATGGCCGATCAACGGATCGGCCCCTCTATCGAGCGCAGCGGGCCATCGAAGGCCAACGTCCTTGCCAGAATCAATCTTGCCCTCGCAAACGGCGATGCCCAACAGGCGCTGACGCTGCTGAAGAACCGCACCCTCCATATCAGCCGGGCCGAACGACGCTCCATCGAAGGCCGTGCCCAACTCCTCCTGGGTAATGCCGCGCTGGCCGGGCGCAAACTCAAAACCGCCCTTCGTCTGAGACCCGATGACGCAACGGATTGGTACTGGCTCGGCCGTGCTCAGCAAGAGCGTGGAACGGCGGCGCTGGCGGCGTCGAGCTTCGAGAAGGCGCACTGGCATGGACTGGAGTCCGCCGAACTGTACCATCATCACGCGGAGGCGCTGCGCGACTCCGACAAGGTTCTCGGCGAGATCACCCAGCACGAAGGCCCAGGCCCTCATGCACAGGCCCCCACCGCGGGCTCGTTTGCATTTGACGGACTGGTGATCGGATCGGTGCGGTCACGACCCGGTTGGTGGATTGTCGCCCCGCCGGACTCCGCGTTGTATCAGGTGCACAAGGCCCTGGCGCTCGAGCCGGCGCATGGAGAATCGTTGCTGTTGTGCGGCGAACTATGGGCCACCGCCAACCGCGACGACCTCGCCGTCACACGCTTCGACCAAGCCTCGAAAACCCTTGAAGGGGAGAAGCTGGCCCGGTGTCACGGGCAATGGGCTCAGAGCCTATTGAGACTCGCGGATTTGGACGCCTATCTGCAACACGCCAAGGCGCAGATGGAACTCACCGGCAAGGCGAACACGGCAAAGCTGGCGGAATCCTACGACCGCGCGGCGCAAATGGCTGGCGGCCTGGGAAATCTTCAGAACCAACTTCGCTACCTCAAGACGGCGGCGGAGATGAAGCCACGAGTCGACCGATTATTGCGACTGGCTGATGCCTTGATCCAGGCCCGGCGATCCTCGGAGGCCGAGCCGTACTTGAAGACGGCGCTCCAGCTCAATCCAACCCGAAAGGAGCGTCGCCAGATCAAGCAACGCCTTCTGGGGACGACGCTTCTCGCCTCACCGAACAGATACTACTCCGACACAGAATAACTGAACACATCGCTCGGCGTGATCGTATGCATGTGTATGGCGATGAAACAGGATGCTCGCAGTTTGGGTTTGATGGGGAAGGAAGATTTGCGTCGGCGTGTG
>Ga0326597_10000777_pt1 | contig 54587 bp, 37 predicted proteins | sample RVTome_12_FD_203789 | JGI IMG/M metagenome (GOLD analysis project Ga0326597, IMG submission 203789) | Soil microbial communities from uranium-contaminated site in the Upper Colorado River Basin, Wyoming, United States - RVT100D185 | ecosystem: Environmental > Terrestrial > Soil > Contaminated >... | reverse complement strand
GTCCACGACGATCGATAGAGGGAAGTTCGGAGTCAGAATGCACAAAGAGGGCATAGACGTCATCCTCATACACAAGTCGCCACGAATCCACCGTCGGTAATGCATGTCGGACAGGCATCGTCTGGAGTACAAGGATCGCATCGGGGTTGAACGACTGCAGGATGTCACGCCACGGTTCGTGTGCCTGGAAGAACTCGACATGCTGTTCAAGCACGCCGGCTGCATATGCGACTTCGTAGCGGCCATCCAGACTCACGAGTACTCGGGGATGCATGTGCCAGCTGACGAAAGCGCCGACACTGAAGGGCGTGATGAGTGTGCCCGAAAACCCGAAATCCGCGAGATATTGAACGGCACCGACCGGGTATCGCACTGCGAAAGTGCTGTCGGCATTTGCGGCAAGCCGAGCCTGCCAGGGATTGCTGATGATCAAGGTGACGATACCTGCGACTCCGAGGGTTGCGAAGCCGATCCCGACCGGTCGCGGGTGTCTGTGCCAAGTTCGAGTCAGCACGTCCTTCAACGGGCATTGTGAGAGATAGGCGGGGACGAAGCATATCCAGGTCACTGCGTAGATCGCCAGGTGGCGTTCGTGATGCAGCGCTGCGTAGGCAGTCACCGCGACGAGGGACAGCCCGGAAAACCCGCGGCATCGACGACGAAGCATGGCATAGAGGAGAATGAGGATGGAAAAGGTGTACGCGATCTGGAGTGGAGGAAAGGCCTGCCACAAGGGTCTCCATTCCGAAATAAGCGGGCGATCCATAAAAAGTGCGCGCACGAGATACGGCAGATAGTCCAAGCCGTAAGGGTTTATCAGAACGAGTGCTGCCATGAGGCAAAGCGTCGCGAGGAGGTGGCCGAATGGCTTTCGGAAGAAAACTCGTTCCAGCGAGTAGGATCCGAGAAGGATAAGCCCCAGCACGAAGCCGGCGTGTAGATTGACCCAGACGACGAAGCAGGGCAGCCAAAGCAGGGACCACAGTCGCCGTCCGCTTTCGTCGGCAGTCAAGAACCCGTACAGAATCACCAGAAGCAGCAGGGTAAACGTTTGGGCCCGGATCATCATGAACCCGCCGAGTGATATGAACAGCGCGAGCGGCAGCACAGCAGTCAAAAGCGGCCAGGTTGCTCCTCGACTCCGCGCAACCATCACGCATCCGGCAGCCACGGCCCCCGCAAGTCCATAGCGCAAAGTCAGAAGTCCGTTGACGCCGAGGCCCTCAAGCACCATCAACAAGATGGCACCGGTTCCCCACTCATGGTGTACTACCGGCTCGATCGTGGTGGTGAAGGCGAAGATGTCATGTCGGAGAATGGTCCCGCGCTCCAGGCTGGCCCGCACGTGCGCCATCTCGTGCCACATATCCGGTTCAGCAAAGTTCGCGCTCGCCAGCGCCCCTGCGAACAGAAGCGCCAGCGACGCCAGGGCGAGTCGCCGGAGCCAAGGGTCGTCGGACGCATCAAGAGGCCGGGCGTTCCGGGGCGACCGTACCCATCCTGCGTTTGGCGAACATTCCCCGATCATGCTTGGATGCATGGGCGAAGTGCCCCGTGTGGTGGCCCCAATTCGGGAAGGATGACGAAACTGCCGCAGTCCTCAAGCCTTCCGCAGGCAACGACACTTGACAATCATACCGCGTCCGAACCGACCTTGAACGAGGCCGATCGTCAAGGAGCGTGATCGACGTGGCAAAGTCCGGCGCGGGCGACGCACGGCCCTCGCAAGACCCGGGCGACCACCGAGCCCAAGACCAAACGGTTGGTCGGTGACAAGCGTGCGCGGCATCCTCGTGAATCCGGACTACGTCGGTGACATGGTCTGGAATCGGCGCACGGATGCACGATTCCACCGGATCGCCGATGGCAAGGCCATCGAGCGCCGCGGGATCGCGGGGCGCAGGCTGGAACCCAACCATGAGGCGGACTGGATCGTCATTCCGGGGGCCCACGAGCCGCTGGTGAGCCGCCGCACGTTCGACGCCACCACAGCGCTCCTTGGGCGGCGCGATGCCTCGAGGTTGCAGATCGGGATCAACCCCCGGACTGGTCTTCCCGTGAATGGAGAGGCGGCGAATGGCGAATGCACCGGGGGCTGGTAGGGACCGCGGGTCAAGTTCCTGCACTGCCAGCTCTGCAGGTGCGCCCACTGTGGCAACCGCTACGAGGGGCAACGCGAGCCTGGCGGAGCGGCACTGGCGGAAGCACCGCCCGAAGATGACTGCCTATCTGGAGCAGAGGGGGGATTCTGCAACAGACGCTGAGAGACACGGGGGAAGAGGCAGCGAAGTTGCACGAGACCCTGTGGAAACAGCGAGTCGATCCGAGGGCGGCGGACGAGATCGTGATGCACGAACTGATCCTGCTGCCGGATGAGGACCCAGGGGACAGCGGGGAGTGACCGTGCCATTGTGTCATTCGGGGTGTGCGGCCTTGACCATCGCAACGATGCCTGCCTTCAGCACCACCGACAGGAAGGGCCACGCCTTGGTGACCACTGCCAAATCAGGATCAAAGTGGCCCTCCGAAGCACCCAGTGCGCCGCATTTTGCGCCGCCGAGGTCCGAATCCCTCGGATTCCCCGAGGAATCCTGCGGGTGTTCGGCCCCTACACAGGGCACTTGCCCAGGCGCGGCGCCTGGAACTTTCACCAGGTAGGGCCCGGCCTCCGTGCCTCCACGCCTCCACGCCTCCAGGCCTTCACGCCTCCACGCTAATCGCTTATCGATTATCGCTGCGGACATCCGGCCCTGCCCCAATTCCGCGCTTCCCTTCGCCTGTTGAGCGCCTCCTTTCGTCAATTGAGCGCTTCCCTTGGCGAACAGAAGCGTCCAATTGACAAGTTGGATGGTTCCGTTGGTCAACGGAACACCTCTGTTGACCAACAGAACGCGCCCCTTCGTCAATTGCGGGCGGCAATTGACCAATTCCGGCCAGCAATAGAAGTCCACTATTCGGCCCCTGCGTCACTCGTCAACCTCTCCCTCAGGATCGTACAGCTCAGCGATCTCATCAAGGAACTCCGGACTCAGGAATCGAATTACGTTTTTTGCCTCTGCGAGCCGGTCGCAAAGTTTTGAGTACGGGAGGAAGCGACAAAGAGAATGCAGGGGCCGCGTCCGAGCCGCGAACGTCGGCCGGGCGACCTCGCTTTCGAACTTGGCATACCGCTCGTCAGGCCCAACGATGTACAACTTGATCGTGATGTTCGGCTGCATTGTCAGCAGATCGGACATCCTCAATAGTCCAGAGAAGATCGACGTGGAGTGTTCCACCTCGAATGCTGCGACGATCGTCTGGCCTTGCAGCCAGAGGACATCGATCTCCTCGATTGTGCGGTTGGTGTTCTCATCAAACTGCGTGGGGAGCCGATCGCGCAGCCGGGGAACATCGGTAACGCATTGCTCGTTCCACGTCCGACCGCGATCCCGTCTTGGCGCCCAGACCTCAAGACCCATCTTTGATCCGAGGTCGAGCAACTGCCATTGTATCTGGGTGTGCGTCGGCCCGTCCGTCTCGCCCGGCGCGATTACAGCGGAATCGTCACGGTCGTCCGCCGGCGGTATGCTGACCACGCGCTCGATCTCACCCTCTGGCGCCTTTACCTTCACCTTGTAGAGATTGGCGGAACGACGAAGCTGCTTGACATCGACCGGACGCGGCACCGGGTGCGCCGCAGCCGCTCGCACGGCGGCGATAATCGCGTCACCGTCGGCATCGCTGTATCGCGTCGGTGAATTGCGCACGTGGCCGGACCACGAAGCGCCCTTGAGCGTCGCCGGGTAATACGAAAGCTTCCCCTTCAAATCGCTCATGGGCACGCCATGCTCAGGTGTGAGCATGACGAGCGGCTTGACGCGGAACCGAACGGGAAATAATTCCTCCGCGTAAACCCGCGATTCGTCCCGGAATCGTTCGCTCTGAATCTCCAGTAACCCCACCCAACGGCTCACTCCTACGAGGTAGCAGAGAAAGATGTCGCCAGGTTTGATTTTGCTCGCGCGCGCCCAGTTCCGTTCGCGGAAGCCGGAGAGATTCGCACCCGCCCTTTGGAATTCAGCCCAAGTGGTTCCGGTGAATAGATTGAGCCAATACGTCATGCCAGACCCCCCAAACCACACGGCCCCGCCCCCATCCTAACGCAAGGCGACCGAGACTGCAACGCTGACCGCTGACTACGCGTCCGGTCATTCAATAGTCTTGCCCCCCGAATCCACGTTTTCCGGCGTGTACAGGCGCGTGCCGAGGGTGATGGTTCCGGGCGGCTGTTCGCCGCGCTTGATCATCAGCGCCGTCTCAATGGCTTCCTTCGCGCCGTTGGGGTACTCGAAGGTCGCATCCAGGATTCCCGCGCGCACCGCTTCGATCCCCTCGTGCGGCAGGGCATCCACGCCCACGAACAGCATCTCCTCATCCCGGCCGGCGTCCTTGGCTGCGTAATACGCCGCGATCGCCGCGGGATCGTTGGCCCCGTACACCAGATCGATGCTGCCGGGCTCCGGAAGCCGGGCCAGGGCCGCCTGCATCTTCTCGCGGGCCTTGTCGCCCAGCCACTCCATGTCCGCGTCGTACACGATGGCGATGCCCGTGCCCTCGATGGCAGCGCGGAAGGGCTCCGACCGCTCCACCGCGGGTGTGCTGGAGGAGAGGCCGCGAAGCTCGACCACCGTTCCCTCGCCGTTGAGCTGTTCGATCACCCATTTCCCGACCGCAGCGCCGATGACTCGATTATCCGCGCCGATGAAGGTGGTGAACTTGTCACCCTCCACCTTGCGGTCGAGCACGATGACGGGAATCCCCGCGGCAAAGGCATCGGCCACCACCTGCGTCAGCGAGGTGTCCTTGGGCGAGATGATGATGCAATCGACTTTCTGCGCGATGAACTCCTTCACATGGGCCTGCTGCGCGAGGGCATCGTTCTGGGCATCCTTCATGATGATGTCGATGCCGGCCGCGGCGTTGGCGTTGGATTCGATATCGCTGTCCATCTGCTCGCGCCAGGGCTCGCCGCGGTTGCACTGGCTGTAGCCGATGGTGAAGGCGGCTGTTTGATCGAGGGCGGTGTCGCCGGGTGTGCGCGAGGTTGACTCGGTATTCTCCGACCCCCCGCCGCAGGAAGCGAGGAGCACGATCAGAAACGCCATCGCGGCGTGGGCGCCGCGGCTTCGCCGGTGGATTCGTTCAAGCTTCATCGCATCAACTCCTTGTCTTCATCCCGCGCGGACATTATGACCGCCGCCGCAGACTTTGCAGCAGCACCGCCAGCACGATGATCCCGCCGGTGATCATCAGTTGCTCCGCTGTATCCACGCGGTTGATATCCAGAATCTTCTTGAGATAGCCGATGGTGAGGGCGCCCAGCAGCGTAAGGGTGACTCCACCCCGGCCGCCCATGAGGGATGTCCCGCCCACCACCACCATGGCGATGGCGGTGAGTTCGTAGCCGATGCCGGAATCGGGATCGCCCTGCCGGGCCATAGCGGTGAAGAGCACACCGGCGATGCCCGCGAACAGGCCGCAGAGGGTGTAGGCGATGATGAGCGTCTTTCGCACGGGCACGCCGCTGAGGCGGGCGGCTTCGGCGTTGTCGCCAATCGCGTAGATGTGCCTGCCGAAGCGGAGCGCCTGCAGCAGAAACAGCGTGAGCGCGAAGCAGCCGAGGAAGATGAAGACGCCGATCGAGACTTTCGCGCCCAGGATATCCACTCGCGTGTTGAACCACTCGACGACCTGTGGCGCCGGCATGCGCTGAATCTTGGCGCCTTCGCTGACCATGTCCGATTTCGCCAGCCCGCGCGCGAAGGCCATCATCGCGAGCGTGGCGATGAAGGGTTGCAGGCGGAGAGCTGCAACGAGGATTCCATTCACCAGCCCGCAGGCAGCGCCCGCGCCCACCGCGGCGGCGACCGCGAGCACGGGCGGCCAATCATTCTTCATGGTCATGAGCGCGAAGAGAACTCCGCAGAGCGCCGCCACGCTGCCGACGGAGAGGTCGATCCCACCGGTCAGAATCACAATCGTCATGCCACAGGCCAGAATGCCGAACCCAGCGATGGCCCAGAAGGCATCGGCGTGCGTGCCCGCGGCGAAAAAGGCGCCCCTGGCGTTGTACGCCACGCCGAGGATAAGCACCAGCCCCAGGGCCGCGAGCGCGAAGGCAACCTCGCGCGTCGGGAGAAGATGCTTGAGCCGCGATTCCCCGACCTTCACCATGCCGCGCAGCATACTCGCGGGAATGGTGAGGATGTGAGGCGGTGAGGAAGTGGTGTCGTGATGTCAGGCTTCAGGTGTCGCCCTCTGCACCTGTTTCCATGGTCACCCTTTCAACCCCGCCACCCATCGCGGCGGCCATGATGCGCTCGCGCGAGGCCGCCGGCCGATCGAAGGTTCCGCTGATCCGCCCGCGGTGGAGGACGATGATGCGGTCCGACAGCTCGAGGAGTTCATCGAGGTCGGTGCTGGCGAGCAGGATGCCCGCGCCCGCCGCGGCGGCCCGGCCGATGAGGGTGTAGATCTCCTGTCTCGCAGCGATGTCCACCCCGCGCGTGGGATCGTTGAGCAGGAGGATGCGCGGCTCGCGCAACAGCCACTTGCCCAGCGCGACCTTCTGCTGGTTGCCGCCCGAGAGCGTGCGGACGGATTGGCGATGGCTGCGGCAGCGGATGCGGAATGACTGAATCGCTCGCGTGGCTGCGTTCCGTTCGCGCCCCGGCCGGCGCAGGCCATGGGGTGAGAGCGCAGGCAGGCACGCCAGCGTGAGATTGGCCGACACCGAAAGGTCGCGGCAGAGCCCGAGCGTGGCCCGGTCATCGGTCAGGAGCGCGATGCCGCGCGCCATGGCTTCGCGCGGCGAGCCGGGATGAACGGCTTTGCCGCGGATGCGAAGTTGGCCCGTGATGAGCCTGCGATCGCCGAAGAGCCCGTGCAGCAGCGCTCCCGCGCCCGAACCCTGCAATCCCGCGAGACCGATGATCTCACCGGCATGAAGGTTGAAAGAGATGTCGCGCACCGCCGGCCCGCGTTGACCGGCGACCGTGATCCCTTCGGCCTCGAGCAGACTGTCGCCCGCGGCCTGCGTGGCAGGGGGCGTCGCTCGGTGAACATCGCGCCCGACGATGGCCCGCACCAGCTCCTCGCGCGGCAGGTCTCGCGCAAAAGATGTGATCACGTGATGGCCATCGCGCAGCACGGTGATCCGGTCGGCGAGCCGATAAATCTCCTCCATGCGGTGGGTGATATAGATGATCGCGGCCGGCCGGGCCCGCTGCGGCGATGTGAGTTCCGAGATCAGCGCGAACAAGCGCTCGGCATCGGGACCGGGCAGCGCGCTGGTCGGCTCATCCATGATGAGGACATGCGCCTGGCGCAGGAGCGCCTTGGCGATTTCGACCAGTTGCCGCGCGGGAAGCGGCAGCGCGGCGATGCGCTGCGCGGGATCGAGGCCGCGCAGGCCGACGCGCTCGAGCGCAGCCGCCGCCTCACCCCGCTGGTGGGGCCGGTTCAACAACAACCCAAGATGAACTCGCTCGACCCCGAGGAAGAGGTTGTCCATCACGCTCATCGAGGGCGCGAGCGAGAGTTCCTGGTGGATCATGGCGATGCCTGCCCGCGAAGCATCGTGAACGCTGCGGAAATGGACTTCACGCCCGGAAAGCATGATACGGCCGGCATCGGCGCGCAGGACGCCGCTCAGGATTCGCATCAGCGTGGATTTGCCCGCCCCGTTTTCACCCGCCAGCACGTGCACTTCGCCGGGCAGGATGTCGAAATCGACCGAATCGAGCACGCGCTGTCCGCCGAAGGACTTGCTGACCCCCTGCATGGCGACCACGGGCGGCGGCAATTGGCGCGGTAGCATGATCGCAGTGTAGAAGCTGGCGCGATCTCGCGAAACCGCAAGCGTCCTGCGTCGAGCATGGGGCCCGGATCGACCCATTCATGAACCGCCGCGATTTCATGTCGACAACCGGGAGCGCCCTCGCATCAGGGATCCTCCTGCAACTGCCGATTGCGGCAGGTGAACCCGCGCGGCGGCCGCTGCCCTCGCGTTTGATTCCACCCGACAAGGGACTCACGCGCGAAGCGCTCGCAGCCTTGCGCGAGCGCGGGACGCGGCGCACCTATCGTGGCGCGCAACGATACACGATCGGCATGCCGTGCAGCGGCATCGGCGCGGGACAGCTCTACATTCTCGGCGATGGCACGCTTGGTGGGTGGCACATCGACGGCCGGCTGAACCCCACCGGTTACGGCGCGGATGCCTATCAGACCCGCCGCGCTCCCCGCCAGCTTCAGCAGGGCTTTCGTATCGTCATTGATGGCCGCGGGTCGAAGGAATCGTTCACGCTTGCCGACCGCGACTTCGGCGGCGATTACAGCGACATCGATTTCATCGGCGAATACCCAATCGCCGAGGTTCATTATCGTCGTGGCAATGACCTTCGCGATGCATCGCTCCCGCCGCTGGACATCTCGCTCCGCGTATTCAGCCCGTTCATTCCACTCAACGCTCCCGATTCCGCGATTCCCGGCACATATCTTTCCTTCACGCTGCGCAACAAGGGCGAAGAGCGCATCACGGGATCGCTCGAGGGGTGGTTGGAGAACGGCGTCGAGCCGGATGAGCCCGGCCTGCCGCCCGCCATGCGGCGCAATCGAGTGATTCACGAGGAGGGCCTCACCGCCGTCATCATGGATGCTGTCGCGGAGGATGTTGGAGGTGGCGGACCGGATCGGCCCGATCGACTTCTCCATGACTTCGAAGGGGAGGATTATGAGGGCTGGAGCGTCGAAGGGGCGGCATTCGGCCAATCGCCCGCACTCGGAACGCAGGCGAACCAGCAGAAGGTCTCCGGGTTCGCAGGTGAGCGACTCGTCAACTCCTATCCCGGCACCGATCAGCCGACCGGTCGCATGTTGAACGACACATTCACCATCGATCGCCGCTATCTCACATTCCTGATCGGTGGAGGCGGGCACGCGGGCCGGACCTGCATGAACCTGATCATCGATGGAGCGGCCGCCCGCACCGCGACTGGAAAGAACAACGAGCGGCTGGACGCCTTCGCATGGGATGTGCGCGAATTCGAAGGTCGTGAAGCACGGCTGGAAATTGTCGATGCCGCAACAGGACCGTGGGGACATATCAACGTCGATCACATCGTCCACTGCGATCGCCTTCCGGAAGCGCTGGGGCGCCCGCGCGAGGACTCGCTGACCAACGGCTCAATGGCATTGTCGTTCATGGGCGATGCGCTTGCAGCCGCTTCGACTGATCCTGTGCAGGAATTCCCCGGTGAGCCGCCTGCGGAGCATGAGAGCATTGATCATGCGCCTGTGGGAATGATCAGCAGCGCTTTCGATCTTGTGCCCGGTGAGTCCATCGATCTCACGTTCATCGTGTCGTGGCACTTCCCGAATCTGCATACAGGCCAGAAGCAGTGGTACACGAGCCGATTTGGCGCTGCGCTCGAGGTGGCGCAACATCTTGCCCGCAATCACGAGCATCTTGCGGGCGGAACCGAGCTCGTCCGTCGCACGATGTACGAGGAGACGACGCTTCCGTGGTGGCTGGCATTGCGCCTTTTGATGCCTGCCGCCAACCTTGCCACCGGCACCGCGCAGTGGTGGAAGACAGATGATGAGCTCGGCCGCTTCTGGGGGTGGGAAGGTGTCGGGTGCTGCCATGGCACCTGCACGCACGTATGGAATTACGCCCAGGCCGAAGCGCGTCTGTTCCCGGAATTGGCGCGCTCGACGCGCATCAGACAGGATCTCGGCAGCGCGTTCGAGGAGGCGACGGGCCGCGTCGCGTTTCGCGGCGAGGTCGGCGGCGGCTTCGAGTTCGCCGCGGATGGTCAGGCCGGAACCATCCTCAAGTGCTATCGCGAGCACCTGATGTCGCGCGACGATTCGTTCCTGAGAGAACATTGGCCGCGTATCCACAAGGCAATGGAATTTCTGATCGCAAAGGATGTTGAGCAGTCACCTGACGACCAACCAAGCGGCATCATCACCACCCGGCAGCACAACACCTACGACATCGACTTCGTCGGCGCGAACACCTTTGTCGGATCGCTCTACCTTGCATCGCTCCATGCTGCGGCCGCAATGGCCGACCTGATGGATGATGCTGATTTCGCCGCCCGGTGCCGGGCCATTGCGCACTCCGGCCGCGAATGGACGGAGGCCAATCTTTTCAACGGGGACTACTTCATCCAGAAGCGAGCCACAGAAACCGATTCGCGCTTCCAGTACGACACCGGATGCCTCGCCGACCAGCTCTTCGGCCAGACCTGGGCCCGCATGCTGGATCTGCCATCCGTGTACGACGAATCGATGGTGAAGCGCGCCCTCGAGAGCATCTACAGATACAACTGGGCGCCCGCGGTTGGTGAATACAACGCTCAATTCCCGCCCGAACGGGTGTTCGCGCGCGATCGCGAGGGCGGCCTTTTCATCTGCACCTGGCCCAAAGGGGGGCGGCCGAATGAACCGGTGCGCTATCGCGATGAAGTATGGACCGGCATCGAATACCAGGTGGCCACTGGAATGATCTACGAGGGATTGATCGACGAAGCGCTCGTCATCGTCAAGGCGATCGACGATCGCTATGACGGCGCGCGCCACAACCCGTGGAATGAAGTCGAGTGCGGCGACCATTACGCGCGGGCCCTTGCGTCGTGGGGCGTGTTGCTTGCGCTGAGCGGCTTCGCCTACGACGGCCCGCGCGGCTTGCTCGGCATGTCGCCCCGCATTACGCCGGAGAACTTCGCCGGCTTGTTCATCGCTGCGGAAAGTTGGGGATTGCTGCGACAGAAGCGCGAAGGCAATCAATCTCAGGAGATTGAAATCGAGGTGCGCTGGGGGGATGGTCTTCGCCTGCGCGAATTCACTACCAGGTTGCCTGAATCGGCGACGACAGCGAAGGTCGGATGCGAGGCTTGGTTGGCGGGCCGATCGATACCGGCGAGATGTACGATGAACAACCTCCGGGCCACAGCGGAATTCGGGATGCCAACGGTCGTCCGGGCCGGCGAGGTGCTGCGATTGAAGTGGCAGTGGGAGCGGGTCGGCGAGGCGCGGCCGCCACAGGCACGCGAAGTTTGCTCGTGATGCGCATCCAGTCAGGTGCAAACCACGGGTAAGCTGTCGCTTTCCCATGGCACCCGGATCGGACCCTTCCTCGCTCTTCGCGGGCTTCGACTTCGGCACCGAATCGGTGCGGGTGGTCATCGTCGATCGTTCCGGCCAAACGCTCGGGTCTGCCGTGGCGAATTATGCGCACGGCCAGATCGTGCGCGGATCACAGAGCGCGACGAAACTCTTCGATCGTGATCTGCCGACCTTATTCGCGCTTCAGCATCCGCTGGACTGGCTGGACTCCGCGGCCGAAGCATGTCGGGCCGCGCTGCGCGCCGGCGCGATCGATCCTGCGGAGGTGAGAGGGATCGGCGTCGATTTCACAAGCTGCACCATGCTGCCGTGTCGGGCGGATGGCGCGCCCCTATGTCTCGAATCGCTCGACGGAACGCTATCGCAGCTCGCCGCGAAGCTCCACGCCTGGCCCAAACTCTGGAAGCACCATGGCGCGCTCGAGCAGTGCGCCCGCATGAACCAGATCGCGCAAGCGCGCCGGGAACCCTGGCTGGCGCGCTACGGCGGGGCGATCGGGCTCGAGTGGCTGTTCCCCAAGATCCTGGAAGTGATCGAGTGCGCGCCCGCGATTGCATCGAGCGTCGACCTCTGGCTGGAGGCGGGCGACTGGTTCATCTGGCAGTTGCTGGGTTCGCCGGCGATCGGTGGAACGATCGCGCCAACCGATCTGCCGCGATCGACGTGCCAGGCGGGCTACAAGGCGTTGTGGTCTGCCCGCGATGGTTATCCATCGCGCGAGTACTTGGGCACGGTGCATCCCGCGCTCGTCGATGTTGTCGAACATCGCCTGCCGGGAAAACACGCGGCTCCCGGCACTCGTGCAGGCGCGCTGTGCCGGACCATGGCTGATCGGCTTGGCCTGCACGAGGGCACCGCCGTGAGTCCCGCCATCATCGATGCCCACGCGGGCGTTCCCGGGGCTGGCGTCGGCGAACCGGGCGCGATGGTCATGGTCATGGGAACCAGCGGCTGTCATATGCTGCTGGCGAGGGAGGAACGATTGATTCCGGGCGTCGCCGGCATCGTGCGCGATGGCATTCTGCCCGGATTCGTGGGATACGAGACAGGACAGGCGGCCATGGGCGATGCGTTCGACCTCGTCCGGCGGCTGGGCGGCTTCTCCGACTTCGCAGCACTGGACCAGGCAGCGCGCGTGATCGCGCCGGGAGGGGACGGCCTGATCTGCCTGGATTGGTTCAATGGTTGCCGGACACCACTGATGGATGCTTCTCTCACGGGGGCGCTCGTCGGTCTCACCCTCCATCACACTCCCGCGCATGTATACCGCGCTGTGCTGGAAGGCGCGGCCTTCGGCCTGCGCGCCATCGTCGAAACGTTGCGCAACGGCGGCGTGGCGATCGATCGCTTCGTCGCGATCGGCGGCCTGCCGCGCAAGAATCCACTCTTTGTGGAAATCGTTGCATCCGTGCTCGATGCGCCTGTCGAGATCCACGCAGCCGAGCATGGCCCGGCCTTGGGCGCAGCTATCCTGGGCGCGCTCGCCGCGGGCGCTGAAGATTGCGGATTTGATGACATCGGCGAAGCTGTGGATTCGATTGCCGCGCGCCGCAGCGCGCTTCCGGCTCCCACCCGCATCCTGCCCGATCGGAAGCTGTCGCACACGTACGATCGTCTCTTCTCCGCTTATCAGTCGCTGGCTCAACAGATGGCTGCCATGAATTCGCCGATGCGGAAGTTGCATGAGATCACGCGAAAGCCCGATGGAGATGATTTGCGATGAAGTCGAAATCGACATTGAAGAGGCCACAGGCGCGCACCGCGCTGCTCATCGCGTCGGGCGATCTGCGGCTGTCCGCCAACCTCGCCTGCTGGCCGGCCCAGAAAGAACTGGAGGCGGATGCCCGCACCGCCTTCAAGTCTCTCGGCTGGAGACTCGTCCGCGCCCATCCCGACCGATCGCCTGATGGTCAGCCTCACGGCTTCATCGCCTCCCAAGCGCAAGGGCGCGATGTGTTCGAGACCATTCATCCCGAAGCGCCGCTGGTGGTGGCCGAAGCGGTCTGGCAGTATTCGCATCACGTCCTCATCGGCCTGCAACGGCACCGCGGCCCAATCCTGCTCCTCGCCAATTGGTCCGGGCAGTGGCCTGGACTGGTTGGCGCGCTGAACCTGCGCGGCTCGCTGACCAAGGCGGGGGTCGAGTATTCGATGCTCTGGGGCGAAGATTTCCGCGACAGGGGATTTCTCAAGAAACTCGAGCAGTGGGTGAAGAAGGGCCGCATCCGGCACGACACATCACACGTTCAGAAACTGGGTCCTTCCGAGATTGCACGCAAAGCCCGAACACTTGGTGAATCACTCGCGCACGGGCTGCAGCGCCGGCCTGCCATCCTCGGCGTGTTCGATGAGGGCTGCATGGGGATGTTCAACGCGATCATTCCCGACCACCTGCTGCACGCTGCAGGAGCATTCAAAGAGCGCCTGAGCCAGTCGGCCCTCTATTACGCCATGACGCAGGTGCCAACGCGCAAGGCCGAAGAAGTTCGCGCCTGGCTGGATCGCAAGGGCATGCGCTTCAACACCGGCCCGAACCAGGAAACGGACCTGACGGATCATCAAATCCGCGAGCAGTGCCGGATGTATATCGCCGCGGCCCGCCTGGCGGATGAGTTCGGCTGCGACGCCATCGGCATCCAGTATCAGCAGGGATTGAAGGACCTCGCACCCGCCAGCGATCTGGCGGAAGGTCTCTTGAACTGCTCGGATCGCCCGCCTGTGCGCAACGGGAAAGGCCAGATCATCCGCGCGGGTGAACCCATCACGCACTTCAACGAGGTGGATGAATGCGCTGGGCTCGATGGCTTGATTACGCAACGCGTGTGGAGCGCCTTGAAGCTCCCGCCGGACAACACACTGCACGACCTCCGCTGGGGCGACATCGATCGAAGCGGAACAACCAATGACTATGTGTGGGTGTTCGAGATCTCCGGCGCGGTCCCGCCATCTCATCTTGAGGGAGGTTACAAGGGCGCCGTCAGCGAGCGCCAGCCGGCCATGTACTTCCGGCTCGGCGGCGGCACGATCAAGGGCGTCTCAAAGCCCGGCGAGGTGGTGTGGTCACGCATCTTCGTGATGGACGATGCACTCCACATGGACATCGGGCGCTGCCGCGCAATTTCCCTTCCGAAGGAAGAGACCGATCGCCGCTGGCGCGCCACGACGCCGCAGTGGCCGATCATGCACGCCGTGCTCTATGGAATCACGCGCGACCAGATGATGGCCCGCCACCAGGCGAACCACATTCAGGTGGTGTATGGGCCGGATGCACAGACGGCCGACCGCGCCCTCGCGGTGAAGGCCGCCATGGCGGATGCGATGGGAATCGGCGTGCACCTCTGCGGTGAATCGCACGATGGTTCTCCGTTGAGTGAGCGCCTCGCGAAGGCGTGACCGCCTGCCCGCGTGCGGTTTCGCGGCCAGGCGCGATTTTGTATACTGCCCGCATGCCGCGCGCCGCTCCCCTTCTCAGCGCCATCGCTTTGATCATGTCATCGACGATTGCGCGCGCGCAGACCGATAGAGGCGTCGCGCCGGATCCCGACACCCTGGCGCGCACGTTTGCCTCAGCGCCGCCGGAGTTCGGTCCCGTCCCCATCTGGTGGTGGAGCGGCGAGAGACTCGATCGCGAGCGACTCTTCTGGCAGCTCGAACAGTTCGCGCACGGACACATCTTCAACGTCATTGTGCTGAATCTCGCGCCCTCCGGGCCGCTCTTCGGCAGCGATGCAGATGACCCGGCCTTTTTTTCGGAAGAGTGGTGGGCACTGTTCGAGTCGGTGGTCGGGCGCGCCCGCGAGCTCGGCATTCGAATCTGGTTCTACGACCAGATCGGCTTCTCCGGCGCTTCCATCCAGGCGCGACTCGTGACGGAACATCCGGAGTATCAGGCCCGCGCGCTGCGCATGGAGCGGATTGATGCGAGCGCCGCGGGACCGTTGGAATGGAAGCTGCCTCCGGGAGCGCAGTTTCTGGCTGCGCACGCGGCGTGGCGGAGTGATGAGGTCGCGGTGCAGTCGCCGCACTGGATTTGGCTTCCTGGCGCGCAGAGCCAGCACGGCCGCGCGTACTTCCGGCGATCAGTCACGCTTGATGAGCCTCCGCACCAGGCATGGATTTCGCTCACCGCCGACAACGGCTACCGGCTCTTCATCAACGGTGCGGAAATGGGCGCCGACTCCGGTTACAGCGAATCACACTGGCAACGCGCGGAGCGGTTTGATATCGCTTCCCATCTTCGCGCCGGCGAGAACACGATCGCGATCGAGGCCGAAAACATGGGCGGCCCCGCCGGACTCCTCGTAGAGACGATCGTGGTGCCGGAGGAGGATGCCGGATTCTTCTCGATCGACTCCGACCAGCAGTGGCTTGTGACCGATGCGCCGGAGGAGGGCTGGCGCGATGCGGATTTCGTGCCGGGCAAGGGATGGTTTCAGCCCGAGATCATCGGCTCGCACGGAATCGCCCCGTGGGGACTCGTCGCGGGAATCCGGCCGGTCCATCAGCCGCCGCCTTTCGAAACGATTCAGCATCTATTCAGACTGCAGCCGGATGAGGATGGCGTCATCCGATGGAGAGCCCCGGATGGCAAGGCCACGCTGCTCATCTCTTACACCGTTCCCGGCGGATTCGACTACCTGAATCCCTCGGCGGGCGCTGCGCTGCTTGACACCATTCACGGTGAATTCGAGCGCCGCCTCGGCGAACATCTCGGCTCCACCATCGCGGGATCATTCCAGGATGAATTGCCCGCGATACCGCACTGGAGCGCGCACGTGCCAGCCGAGTTCGAGGAGCGAAAGGGATACTCCATCATCGAACACTTGCCCGCGCTCTTCTTCGACATGGATGACCGGCACGCAGACTCCTTCGAATTGCTGCAGATGCGGGTCCGCACCGACCTCTATGAGGTTCTCACCGATTTGGCGGAAGAGTCATTCTTCAAGCCCGCGTTCGACTGGCACGAGAAGCACGGCATGATCTGCGGCTACGACCAGGTGGCCCGCAGCGGCGACCCGATCCACGCCACACAGTGGTATCTCGATTACTTCGAAACCCACCGCTGGTATGGCGCCCCCGGGAATGACATGGATGGGCGCACGCGGCCGCATTCGTCCATCGCGAACATCTACGATCGGCCGCGGGTGTGGCTGGAAGGATTTCACTCGAGCGGCTGGGGCCAGACCATCGAGGATGTGGCGCACCTTCTGCACGCCTTCTATCGCGAGGGCGCAACGCTCTACAACCCGCACGCGATCTATTACGCGACGAGAGGCGGCTGGTGGGAGTGGGCGCCGCCGGACACCGGATTCCGCCAGCCGTATTGGAAGGACTATCACCATTTCGCGGATTACGTCGCGCGCTTGAGCTATATTCTCTCGCAGGGAACACACGTTGCGGATGCGGCGGTGCTGTATCCCGCGCGCACGGTGCAGGCCGATCTCGCGGGCGGGCAGCCGGGGCCGGATGCCGCGCGCGTGCGCGATGAGTTCTGGGCGATCGTAGATGCGCTGGATGCGGCAGGGCGGGATTTTGATGTGATTGATGAAGCATCCATCGCCCGCGCTGAGGTGACGGAGCAGGGACTGAAGGTCGGAAATGAGACATATCCGGCGCTGATCGTGCCTTCGACAACAACCATCGGCGCCGACGCGTTCGAGAAGACGCTCGAATTCAACAATCCCCGAGTTCCACTCATCTTCCTCGATCCAACCAATCTGCGCGGGCCACATGATCCGAAAGCGGTCTTTCGCGGCGTGAACACACCGGAAGCGGCGGTCGCAGCGCTTGGTGATGCACTTCCGAAGGATGTCGAGGGTCCCGTGCAGTCGCTGCACAGGAAGATCGGCGATCTCGATGTCTATTTCCTCGTGCCCGACCTGGAGACGCGGGCTGACAGCGGCTCGCGCTTCGAGATCGCCAAGCGAGACCTGCATGAATGGTCGGAGGGAATGCGCAAGCTGACGCTGTCATTTCGCGTGCAGGGTGCGCCTGAACTGTGGAACGCGCTGACGGGCGAGATCGAACCGATTCACGAGTGGCGTCGGATAGGCGAGCGCACGGAAGTTGTCATGCCGTTCGAGCATGCCCCCGCCGCCCTGGTGGTATTTCGCCCGCATGACGATTCGAATCGGCCCCAAGTGCTCTCCAGCACGCTGGAACAGATCGAATCGATCGAGCGCAGGGGCGATGGTTCGCTGTCGATCACAGGTTTCGTGAAAGGGGATGGTGGTTCACCGCGCATCGAACTGATGTGGGATGATGAACGTTTCGTGGCGCAAGGAGATGCCCCGGCACTCCCGCCTGCACGCGATCTCGGAAACACCTTCACCTCCGAGATCATTCCGACATTCGACAATCGATGGGGGGACTACGCGTGGCCGCCTTCGGCAGGGCCGCTGCCTGTTGAAGCGCGGCGCGTGCAGTATCGACTTACGGGAGAAGGCGATGATCCATGGCGCGATGCGACGCTCACCTTCGGCCCGAAGGCCATGGTCGCAGGGCCGTTCACGGTTGAGGTCGTCGAGGAATTGCTTCGCGACGCAGTGCGATTCGAGGGGATAACTGAGTGGCGGCCGGTGCGCTGGTCGGACACGCACGGCATCGAGGAGGATCCGATGCACCGCGGCTCACTCGGGCCCAAGGGTCATGTGCCGGAGGAGTTCATCGATGTCGGCACGATTCCAGCCGGTCAGACGGTGATTGTGCGCTCGTTCCTTTACTTCCACGGCAGCGGGCCGGTCCCCCTTCACTTCGCTTCGCGGGCCGGCATCTCGGTGCGGTTCAACGGCCGCATCATTGAACAAGGTGGATTGATCGCGCCGCAGTCAGACCGCAACGAACTTGTCATTGCGTTGACGGCCCCGCCCGATCGATCGGCCTCCTCGCGCACGTTCGTCTTCGCGACGGAGCAGCCGCTGCGCGATCCGCGCCCGATGTGGATCGGTGCACCATCGGAACATCAGGACAGTTTCTTCCGCGCTCAGACCACCTGGAAACTGCCCGCGAAACCGCAGGCAGCGCGGATCGCCATCGCCTACGACGCGCCGGTGCGAATCATTGTCAACGGTGCCTTGGCGGCTGATCTTGGGAGATACGACGCCTATTTCATGAGCCGCTCCCAGCATGTCGATCTCACGGCATTTCTGCACGAAGGCGACAACGAGATCATCGTCGAGATGGAGCGGCCGTGGCGCGATGCGGCATTCCTGGTCGATGGCGAGGCGGTGTTCGAGACCGGCCCGGATTCGTGGCTGACCTCCAGCGGCGACTGGTCGGTGCAGGCCGGCGAAGGCGAGAATGCGCCCGCCCGCGAACTCGCCGGCCCCGTGCACAACTTCATGGGCGACACCGCGTCGCTTTCGCTCCGCCGCCGCGCCCATCCCCTTCGTAGTGCGGGGTGGCTGGAGGATCGAGTTCTTCCGCCACTGGATGATGTGATCCCGGTGTGGTGGTATCCGACCCTGACGGACGAGCGCACGCCGGAATACCGCCTTCGGGTTCCGTCAGGCGCCACCGAGGTTCATCTCGAAATAGCCGGGGAATTCATGGAGTTTGCAGCACGATTGAGCGGAGAGGCGATCGAGTTCGACAGCCATGATCGCGCCTCGCTTCCCCACCCGGAGCAAGCCGAGCGGTGGCTCACCATCCGCGGCGCGAATTGGGGCGACATCGAGGGCGCCGGCTTCACCGCGCCCATCTCGTTCGAGTTGGGGCGGGGAATCATTCATCTCGGCGGCTGGCGCGAGCAGGGGCTGGCCGACTATTCCGGAGCCGTCGTGTACGAGGCCACCTTCAATGAAGCCCCGGAAGCGGATTCGACCATTCTTTCACTGGGCAGGGTGCGCGGCACGGCCGAGGTGACGGTGAATGGTAGGAGCGCCGGCGTGCGACTCTGGCACCCTTATGAGTTCGAGGTCGGCCAACTGCTCCATGCCGACCGCCCGAACATCATCCGCATCACGATCACCAACACGCTCGGGCCCCACTACGATGCCCTCAACCCGTCGCATTACGTCTTCGAGGGCCAGAGCGTTTCCGGCCTGTTCGGTCCCGTGGAGCTGATCCCCCGCGCCCGCATCATCCTCACGGCAACGCCTTCGGGAGATTGATCATGCACCTGCAGTTCCTCGCCGCCGCGTTCACGACCGCAACCCTCCTTTCACCGGCGATGGGATTGCCCGTGCAGCAGGATGAGGCGCCCGCCGCGGATACGCCGCGGATTCTCGTCTTCACGAAGACCGCCGGCTACCGGCACGAATCGATCGAGAACGGCGTCGAGGCGATCATCGGACTGGGAAAGGAGCACGGCTTCAAGGTCGTTCAGACCGAGGATGCAGCCCAGTTCGCTGAGAACACGCTCGCGCTGTTCGAAGCCGTGGTCTTCCTCAGCACGACGGGCGATGTGCTCGATGAAGTCCAGCAGGCGGCGTTCCAGAAGTACATTCAATCCGGCGGAGGTTACGTGGGGATCCATGCGGCGGCCGACACGGAATACGACTGGACGTGGTACGGCGAACTGGTGGGCGCGTGGTTCAACGGCCATCCTGCCCTGCAGGAGTCGGTCTTCTGCGTCGAGGATCATGATCATCCTGCGACCAGGCATCTTCCGGCGCGCTGGAAGCGCACCGATGAGCAGTACAACTTCAAGCACAACCCGCGCGAGGCGATCGATGACCTGCGCGTACTTCTCACGGTCGATGAATCGACCTACGAAGGAGGAGGGATGGGAGAAGATCACCCCATCGCGTGGTGCCGAGAGTTCGATGGCGGTCGCGCGTTCTATACCGCGCTCGGCCACACGAAGGAGAGTTTCAGCGAGCCGGAGTTCCTGCAGCACATTCTCGGCGGCATTCTCTGGGCGGCCGAGATCACTGATGGCGCAGGGCAGGAGAATTCACAGCCGAAAACAACCGGCGATGAGATCATCGATCGCGCCATCGAGCACCTGCTCTCCATCCAGGAGGGCGAAGGCGAGGCCGAGTGGCCATATGAAGGCGTGTATCGCGTCGGCGACGCGGCCTCGAAGCAGATGGTCATTCCCATCGGCTATCGCATCGGCGGGACGGCAATCTCTGCTACGTCGCTGCTTCGCGCGCCCGGTTACACGGAGGACGCGGCAAGGCAGGAGGCCGTCGAACGGGCTGTGCGCTTCATCATCGCGCGCTCGCGCGATCCCCTCATGTCGAAGGACGGCATCGAGGCAACCTACGACGTGCGCGGCTGGGGATATACCTACGGCCTTGCATTTCTTCTTGAACTGCAGCGAGGAGATCTCGTTCCAGCCGGCATCGAAACTGACGTTGAGGAAACGATCCGCCTCTTCATCGCCTCGATCGAAGCGACGGAGATCCCCCGCGCCGGCGGATGGAACTACTCGCGGCCGGGAGGGTTCGATGCGCCGGGGCCGATGTCGCCCTTCATGACTGCCCCGACTCTTCAGGCGCTGTTCGATGCAAGATCGCAGTCGTACGAGGTGAGCGACGAGGTGATCGAGCGCGGGCTTGAGGCGCTGGAGCGCGCCAAGCTCGCCTCCGGGGCGTATGTCTATGCAGGCACCGCGGAGCGCGAAAACGAGCGGGCCGAGGTGCCTGGCGCCATTGCGCGCATGGCCGCGGCGGAGAGCACGCTCTACCTCGCGGGCCGATCTTCGCTCGCGAACGTGCGCGGCGCCGTCGATTCGTTCTTTGCGCACTGGGAATGGCTCGACAAGCGCCGCGCCCAGCAAGGCACCCACATCCCCCCCTATGGAATCGCACCCTATTACTATTATTACGGCCACTATTACGCAGCCCAGGCGATCGAACTCCTTCCCGAGCAGGATCGAGATGAATACCGCAGGAAGCTGCGCGACACGCTGTTGTCGGTGCGCCTTGAGGATGGCACCTGGAACGACCGCGTCTTCCCGCGCAGCTCCAACTTCGGCACCGCGATGAGCATGATGGCCCTCTTGATGAAGGATGTGCTGCCGCCCGCGACATGGGAATCGGCCACGAAGACCATGGAGGGCGCCCAGGAAAGGTAGTCTGGGCGCGACGGACCGAATCCCGACGGTGTGATTCAACGCGGCGGCGAGAGCTCTCCGCGTCCAGAATCTCCTTGCTGTTGCGCGGCGCTTTGAATCAACTCCCACACGCGCTCGACATGATGAAGTTTGGTCCGCCAGGCGCCGATCGCCAGGCGCAGAGTCAGTTTTCCGTTCAGTTTCGTGTGCGTAAGGTACGCCTTGCCCGAGTGATTGATCGAGTCGAGGATGCTCTGGTTCATCGCGTCGCCCCCCTGATGGCGGAAGCACACCAGGTTGAGCGGGCAGGGCGCAGCCAACTCGAAATCTTGGTGCGATTCAACGCGCGCCTGAAACCACTGCGCGAGTGCGATGTGGTGGCGGACGTAGGCCTGCAATCCTTCAACCCCGTAGTGGCGGATGACGAACCAGAGCTTGAGGGCGCGAAAGCGCCGGCCGAGCGGGATCTGCCAGTCGCGATAGTCCACCACCGCGCCGGACTCCGTCTCCTGATTCCACAGATACTCCGGCAGGATCGAGAGCGCGTGGATGAGGGCTGCGCGGTCCGCCACATAGAAGCAGTCGCAGTCGAAGTTCGTGAGCATCCACTTGTGGGGGTTGAAGCAATAGGAATCCGCGAGATCGAGACCATTATTCATCCACCGGAACTCCGGGCACAGCGCGGCGGTGCCGGACATGGCGGCATCGACGTGCAGCCAGACGGGAGGTGCTAGGATGGCACGGTCGAGAAGAATTTTCGCCCGTGCGGCTTCGACGCCCGGAGCGACCCCTTCGCCACGCACGGGCGAATCCGCGGCGGATTCGGCCGTGCCACCCCGAAGTACTTCACCGATCTCACGCACCGGATCAACTGCATTCGATGATGTCGTCCCCACCGTGGCGCACACGATGAAAGGGGTCAGACCCTGTTTCCGGTCGGCCGCGATCAACACGCGCAGGTGATCGACCTTCATGGCGAAGTTGCGATCGACATCGACGAGGCGCAAGTGCTGCGAACCGATGCCGCAGATTCGCGCTGCCTTCTCCACGGAAGAGTGGGCCTGTGATGATGCATACGCGACGAGTTGTTGGCGCGCGCCGGTGCGATTGGATTCGCCTTGCGTCGCGCGCTCGCGGGCGGCGATCATGGCGCAAAGCGTGGCGCTGGAGGCGGTGTCGAGAATGACGCCGCCGCCGCCGACACTCCTCCCCCCTCTCAGGGGGGAGGTTGGGTGGGGGGTCGCGTGTTGAACGTGCGCTCCACCCACCCCCTGACCCCCTCCCTCAAGAAGGGAGGGGGAGTTGTCAAATCGAAATTTCTCCGGCAATCCCAGCATCTCCGCGCACCAGTCGAGCACGCGCATCTCGAGTTCGGTGCATGCTGGGCTCGTGGTCCACAGCATCCCCTGCACGCCGAGGCCGGCCGAAAGCAATTCTCCGAGGATGGACGGATACGAGTTGTTCGCGGGGAAGAAGCCGAAGAAGTTCGGCGACTGCCAGTGCGTGATGCCGGGGAGGATGATGTCATCGACATCCCTGAAGATGCTTGGCCAGGCTTCGCCGGCGAGCGGCGGGTGCCGTGGGAGCCGCGCGAGGATATCGCCGGGCTTGACCTGCGATTGCACGGAATACTTCTCGCAGGTCTCGAGGTAATCCGCGATCCAGTCCAGCAACTGCCGGCCGTTTTCTCGAAACGCCTTTGCGCTCATATGGGTTGGCTGACCCTCGTTCATGGTGGCAGAATACCGGCTGCCGCCAGGCTGAGAACCTTTCTGACGGCGAAAGCAGTCCCAGGGCGTCTTTGCCTGCGAGGAGGACCGCCATGCATCACTCGTTTGGACTGCCCCTGGCCGTATTGCTGTTCACTCCGGCCGCAATTTCAAGCGCGCAAATGGAGGCCCAGGAGACTCCGATCGACCTCGACCAAGCGCGCACGGCGTTCGATCAGTTGCAAGCGCTCAACGATCAGGATGGCGGCGCGTTGTGGGGCGTCCCGATCGCGGGGCCGATGCTGTTCGTTGATCCGGCCACGCGATTCGTCGTCGCCAACGGGCCGGATGCCGAGGGCGCGCTGGCGGCGGGCCAAGGAGGCATGTGGACCGGGCAGCTTCCGCAGCAGGTCAACATCGCCAACACCGCCGTCACGTGGTCCGGAGTCCGCTGGGCGATGGTGATCTGGCCGCTGCCGGATGATCCGCCTCAGCGGGCGATCCTGCTCATGCACGAATCGTTCCACCGTGTGCAGGATGATCTGGGCTTCCAACTGGCGATGCGCGAGAACGCTCATCTCGATGAGGCGAAGGGCCGCATCTGGCTGCGCCTGGAATGGCGGGCGTTGGCGACCGCCCTCGCATCGGATGATCCCCTCGCGAGCGAAGCGCTGCGCGATGCGCTTGTGTTCCGGGCCAATCGCCATCTGCTTTCGGCAGGGGCCGCCGAGCAGGAAGTGGGTGTCGAATTGAACGAAGGCCTCGCGGAATACACCGGCGTGCGCTTGAGCGGCTATTCACCGGAAGACCAGTTGCGGCGAACAGTGAATCTTCTGCGCGCTTACGACGGCGCCTCGACTCTCTCGCGAACCTTCGCGTATCCGACCGGGCCCGCGTACGGCCTGCTCCTCGACCGCGCCCGGCCGAACTGGCGCGACCACATTGCCAAAGCGCGCGACATGGCGGCCATATTGGCGAAAGCGGTTCACTTTCAGCCGGATATGTCGGATGAGGAAGAAGTGCGGGCGCGGGCGGCGAAGTACGAGGGTGACGCGATCATCGCCGCAGAGACCGAACGGCAGGCGACACGCGATGCCCGCGTGGCTGAACTGCGCAGCATCTTCATTGACGGGCCGGTGTTGCGGATTCCCATGACCGGGGAGACGAATTTCTCCTTCAGCCCGCACGGCGCGGAATCGCTGCCGGACTTCGGCACCGTGTATGCATCGATGCGCATCACAGGCGCCTGGGGGATTCTCGATTCAAGCGGGCCGGTGCTCTGGGTCACGCAGGGAGTCGGCGATTCCCACTTCCGCATACCCGCGCTCCCGGAACTTCTAGAGGTGCATGGCGGCGAAATCGCCGGAGAGCGGTGGACGTTGACGCTGGAGCCGGGCTGGCGGCTGAAACCGGAGGCCCGGCGGGGGAATTTTCTGATCGCGCCGGAAGAATGATCCTGACCACTAGGCCGGCAGTCGCGCCAGTTCGCCGCGGATTTCGTTGACAAGTTCGCGCATCACGCGCGGCCCGAACTCGAACTTGAGTTCCGCCGCCGCGAACAGTTCCGGCAGCGGTTGCGAGCCGCCCAGTGACAGGGCTTGCTTGTACCGCTCGACGGTTTCAGCGGGATTGCGGCGATACTTGATCCACATCTGCAGCGCGCCGAGTTGCGCGATGCCGTATTCAATGTAATAGAACGGCACGCCGAAGAGGTGCCCCTGCCGCTGCCATGAGACTTCCAGAAACTTCTCGAGCCCGGTCCAGTCATCGCCCGGCCCGAAGCGCTCGTTCAATCGCAGCCATTCGTCGCACCTTTCGCCGTGCGAATGATCTGGATGCAGATAGATCCAGTGCTGGAAGGCGTCGATCGTCGCGATCCAGGGAATCAGTCCGATGATGCCTTCGAGGTGCTTCCGCCGCGCGCGATCGGCTTCCTCATCACTGTAGAACTCGTCAAGGAAAGGATGCGCGGTCAGTTCCATAGACATCGACGCCACCTCGCAAAACTCCAGCGGCGCGTGTCGATAGTGCAGCAGTTCCAGATCGCGCGACAGGATCGAGTGAAACGCGTGGCCGGCCTCGTGCACCATGGTCTTGAGGTCGCGGTGCACACCCGCGGCGTTCATGAAGATGAAGGGCTTGCGCGAGCGGTCGCGGTTGTATTGATACCCGCCCGGCGCCTTGCCCTTGCGCGATTCGAGATCGAGGCACCCGCCGCCCCGCAGCGAATCGAACATCTCGCCCAGCGAAGCCTCCATGCGATGAAAAAGCCGCGATGTCTTTTCGACAAGGTCATCGCCGCCTTCGAACGGCCGCAGCGGCGGCCGGCCCTTCACATCCACCGACAAGTCCCACGGCCGGAGCGTATCGATCTTCAGTTCGCGCCGGCGCTCTCTCCCCAGTTCGCGCAAGAGCGGCACGCACACTTCCTCCGCGCCCTTGTGAAACGCCTCGCAATCGGCGGGCGTGTAGTCGAAGCGGTGCTTCTGCTTGAAGATGTGGTCGCGGAAGTTGTCGAAGCCGGCGTTGCGCGCGATCTTGTGACGCAATTCGATCAGGCGATCGAAGATGGCGCTCAGTTTCTCGTGATCCTGATGGCGGCGCTCCGCGACCAGCCGCCACGCCTCGTCGCGCGTGGCTCGATCGGTTTCCTCGAGGTGCTTCGCCATCTGCGGGAGCGTCTTCTCCTCGCCGCGGAACTGGACTGTCATGGCCCCGGAGATTTCCTCGAACTGCTGATCGAGCTTGGTTTCCTCGGTCTGGAGAGGAATGTTCTGCTCGCGGAAGATTTCCACATCCGCGCGGATGTCGCGCAGAAGGACACCATAAGTTTGCGGGTCAAGTTTCGCGGCGTGCGGCGACTGAACGATGCGGCGATCGAGGTCGAACGACACCTGCTTCAACTTCGGCTGGACGTTCTCGACGAAATCGAGATACGCGCGCTTCGCCAGCTCATCATCCGTATGGCAGGTCATGGTGATGTAGAGGTTGGCCTGGGCCTCGCTGACGGCGGAATCGAGCTCGCTGCGATCCCGGAGCAGTTGCGCCAGGCAGTTCTCGCAGCGGAGCGGGCGCTCGAGAAGCGCGCGGTAGAGCGGTTCGATGTTGCTCCATTTCGTCGCATCGAGGTCAGCGGGAACGAACTCGGTTACCGGGGCGCAGGTTGTCATCAGATTAGTTCCAGTTCGATCATCAAGGATTGATTCACGACAAAGCCCATGCCGTGCACGGCATGGGCTTTGAGCGTAGTCGATCGATTGATCTGCGTACAGCGCTCAGCGCTTTGCACGGACTGAAGTCCGTGCCACCCCCACATCACGCGCTGAAGGATGAGCCGCACCCGCACGAGCTGGTCGCGTTGGGGTTGTTGAACACAAACCCGCGCCCCATGACCTCATCCTTGAAGTCGATCGCCGTCCCGTTGAGGTAGAGGTAGCTCTTTGGATCGCAGATGACCCGCAGTGAAAACGACTCGCCCGCACCATCACCGCCCTCAGCCACCGCCACGCCGCCGTTGCCGTTCTTGCCGGCGGCGGCCGACTTCGCGGGCTTGCGGGTGAAGGTCTGCTCCCAGACCTCATCGCTGTCGCGCTGCGTCTCGGTGAGGTCGAGGATGTAGGAGAAGCCGGAGCAGCCGCCCCCCTTCACACCCACGCGCAGGCACACCTTCTCGCGGTCGAGCTCCTGCTGGGAGATGATCGAATCGATCTCGCGGGCTGCGGTTTCGGTGAGTGTGACTGCCATGGTCGAAGACCTCCTGTGCCTGCGAACTGGGAATCTGTTCCGGGTGGCTATTCTAGGCGCTGGGGGGCACGAATCCGCCCCCCTTCTGCATCGACAAGTTCGCTGCACGCGCTTCGGAGAACCAGTGATTCACACCATTTCTACGCCGCAAGAGCTTCGTCCGTTCGCCGGCTGCGCCTTCGTGCCGACTATGGGGGCGCTGCACGAGGGGCACCTGGCCTTGATCCGGCGGGCGAAATCGCTGGCCCCCTCGGGACGGGCGGTCGTCGTCAGCATCTTCGTCAATCCCACACAGTTCGGGCCGGGGGGAGATTTCAATCGCTACCCCCGCGACTTGGAGGGTGATCTGGAGAAGGCGGAATCCGCGGGAGCGAATGTGGCCTTCGTGCCATCGGTTGAGACGGTGTACCCGCCGGGTGAAGCGGTCCCCGTGCCGCCGCTGCCGGATGTCGCGACCAGGCCGCGGCTGGAGGATGCGCACCGCCCCGGCCATTTCGCGGGCGTGTGCCAGGTGGTGGCGCGTCTGTTCGACCTCGTTCAACCCGGCGCCGCCATCTTGGGCGAAAAGGACTGGCAGCAGTTGAAGGTGATCGAAGCGATGGTGCGCGCGGAGCCCGCGCGGTGGCCGGGACTTTCAATTGTGCCCCACGCGACCGTGCGCGAAGCGGATGGTCTGGCCCTGAGCAGCCGGAATGTGTTTCTGTCGAAGGAGGAGCGGGCATGTGCGCGGGGAATCCCGCATGCGTTGAATGAAGCGCAGGACCTCGCGCGATCTGGATGGGACACCCGCAGGATCGAGGAGCGCATGCGTGCGACGCTGGTGCGACATCACCTCCAGATCGACTATGCGGTGGTGCGCGATGCAGAGACGTTGATGCCGGTTGTTGACGGCAGTTCACTTCGCGCAGGCCGCGCGCTGATTGCAGCGCGGATCGGATCGACGCGGTTGATTGACAACGCTGCGGTGTGACCCAGCGATGTCCCCGCCGCGACCACCGGTCGCGGCTTTATAGAGTTGCGTCAGTTCCGTCTGTGCCTCTGTGGCTGCATCCCCCCTCACATCTTCACGCATACATTCTTCGCCTCGGTGAAGAATCGTAGTGCCTCTTCGCCGCCCTCGCGGCCGACGCCGGAGTGCTTCATCCCTCCGAAGGGGACGCGCAGATCGCGCAGCAGCCAGCAGTTGATCCACACCGTGCCGGATTCGATCCGCTCCGCCACGCGATGGGCCCGCGCCAGATTCGTCGTCCACAGCGTCGAAGACAAACCGTATTTCGTGCAGTTGGCCATCTCGATCGCGTCATCGTCGGTGTCGAACGGAGTGATCGTGACGACCGGGCCGAAGATTTCCTCCTGATTGGCCCGGCAGCGCGGGCTCAATCCCGTGATGACTGTCGGCTGAATGAACCAGCCATCCCGACATCGCTCAGGCAGCTCATCGCTCGGGACCGCCCCGCCGCCGCAGCGAATCGCTCCGCCCTCCCCGCGCGCGATCTCGAAATACGACATGATCTTGTCATAGTGCTGCTTCGATACGATGGCGCCGAAGTTGGTCGCCTCATCCATCGGATCGCCGATCTTCATCATCGCCTTCGTCTGTGCGACGAAATCATCGGTGAAACGCGAGGCGATCGACCGTTCGACGAGAATGCGCGAGCCGCACAGGCAGATTTCGCCCTGATTGGTGAAGGCCGCGAAGATCGCGCTGCGCAGCGCTTCGTCATACTCCGCATCCGCGAAGAGGATGTTGGGGTTTTTGCCGCCGAGCTCCAGCGAGAGTTTCTTGAACATGGGCCCGGCGGTGCGCGCGATCGCCTCGCCCGTCGCGGTGCCCCCCGTGAAGGAAATCGCGCACACATCGGGATGCGCCACGATCGCGGCCCCGACCTTGGGCCCGGTGCCGTGAACGATGTTCAATACGCCCGGCGGAAGCCCGGCCTCGATGCACAGTTCCGCGAGTCGATGCGCCGTCAGGGGAGTCACTTCGCTCGGCTTGCCGACCACCGTGTTGCCTGCCGCCAGCGCAGGCGCAATCTTCCAGGAAAATAGGTAGAGCGGCAGATTCCATGGCGAGATGCAGCCACACGCTCCAATTGGCAGCCGTAACGTGTAGTTGATGGCCGCGTTCTTCCCCTCGGTGCGGTGCATCTCATCCCGCGTGTGCAGGATCGCGGTCGCGAAGAAGCGGAAGTTGGAGACCGCGCGGGGAATATCCACCTGGCGGGCCAGCGAGATCGGCTTGCCGGTGTTGCGCGATTCAAGTTCCGCCAGTTCCTCCAGATTTCGTTCGATCAGTTCCGCGATGCGCAGGAGCAGATGTGAGCGCTCTTCCGCGGGTGTCTTCGACCATGCCGGGAACGCGGCCTTTGCCGCTTCGACCGCCGCATTCACATCGCGCTCATCTGAATCTGGCGCGTGGGCAAACACGCTGCCCGTCGCGGGCTCAAACACCTCCAGCCGCGCGCCAGATTCAGCGTCCACCAATTCGCCGTTGATGTAATTCGTGGCTTTGATCATTGAAACACGGAGGGCCACGGAGAGGGATCCCATGATCACAGAACTCGGCGAACGATCCCGTCGCGCATGCGCACCGAGTTGAAGTTGAGAATCAAGCCGACTCTTTTCCCTGATAGTCGAAAGTAGGTGTGAAGCTGCGCTTCATGAATCGCCGCGATACGCTCCACGCATTTCAGTTCGACAATGACCGCATCCTCGACGAGAAGGTCGATTCGATATCCAGCATCAATCTGCTGTCCATCATATATCACGGGAAGCGCCACCTGGCGCAGGCACTTGAGACGCGCCTTGGCAAGCTCATGACAAATGCATGTCTCATATGCGGACTCAAGAAGTCCGGGCCCGAGAGCTGCGTGCACGCGAACCGCGGCTTCAATAATCGCACTTGTGATATCTTCGTGAAGCAACAACGGCAATCACTCCGTGGCCCTCAGTGGCCCTCCGTGTTGATCTACCCTAGGCATGGTCTTCGGCACGGAGGCGAGGAGGGCCTTGGTGTACTCGTGCCGCGGGTTGTGGATCACCTGCTCGCGCGGGCCCATCTCCACGATCTTTCCTGCGCGCATCACCGCGATGCGGTCGCAGATGTGATGCACCACCGCCATGTCGTGCGAGATGAAGAGATACGACAGCCGGAACTCATCCTGCAGGTCCCTGAGAAGATTCAGAATCTGCGACTGGATCGATACGTCCAGCGCGCTGGTGGGTTCATCGCACACGATCAGTCGCGGCCGCAGCGCCAGGGCGCGGGCGATCCCGATGCGCTGCCGCTGCCCGCCGGAGAATTCGTGGGGATATCGATCCGCCGCACCCTTCCACAGACCACATCGTTCAAGCAACTCCTCAACCTGCGCGCGCAGCGCCTGGCCGCGCGCCAGGCCGTGCACGAGGAGGGGCTCGCCAATAATGTCGCCCACCTTCATGCGCGGGTCGAGCGAGCCGGCGGGATCCTGAAAGATGATCTGCATCCGCCGCCGCAGACGCCGCAGCCGCGCAGGCGTTGCCTGCAGCACATTCTCGTTCTCGAACAGGACAGAGCCCGAGGTCGGCGGGATCAGCCGCAGGATCGATCGCCCGACCGTCGTCTTTCCGCAGCCGGATTCGCCCACCAGCCCGACCGTCTCGCCTGCGCCAATCTCGAACGACACACCCTCGACGGCGCGGAGAACCCCGGTCACCCGCCGCAGCGGGCCGCTGCGCACAGGAAAATGCACCTTCAGATCGACGACGCGCAGGAGCGGCGGAGCAGCGGGTTCCCCGCTCGCGCTCTCGACATCCGTCATTGTCGATTCATCTTTCAAACCCGATTCAAGTTCAATAGGGCCGGAGTGTGATCACGCGCTCCTGGCCGCCGGGCGTGGTCAGTGTAATGTCCACGCCATGGGCTGCCAGCGCGAATCGCGATTCATCGATCCGGAAATAGAACTCGTCGATATTGCGCACGCGGTCGTCGAAGACGTGCGTGATGATCGAGCCAAGTTCGATGTAACTTTCCACACCCGAGCCGGGCACAACGGCTTCGACAATCACGCCCGGCCGGAACGAGACGTTCAGCGCAGCCGCCCGTTCCGTCGTGGCGGTGGCAAGCTGCCGGAACCCGAGGTTGGTCAGGAACATCCGCAGGGGCGGATCGAGCATCTGGTCCGGCGCCATCTCGGTCAGGGTGATGGCAATCTTCTCCGCGCGGCCGGCATCGGCCACCGGATCGAACCGCCAGATGCGCAGCGACAGGGTCTGTCCGGGCGCTCGTGAGGAAATAATCGATTGAATCTGCTTGAGCGTGGCCACTTCGATGCCGTCCACCTCGGTGATCACATCGCCACTCGCGAGTCCCGCGAGGGCTGCGGGGCCGCCCTCGTGCACGGCCAGCACTTCGACCCCTTCGCCGACGAACCCGTTGGCCATGGTGCGCTGCGTGATCTCGCGCTGCAACTGCACGCCGATGAAACCGCGCGAGACCTCGCCCTTCTCGATGAGCTGGTTGACGACGGATTCGATCATCTCCATGGGGATCGCGAGACCGATGCCGGAGAACACGCCCTCGTTCATGGAGCCCTGCCGTCCGGTGGCAATGGCGGTATTCATTCCGACCACGCGACCGTAGATGTCGGTCAAAGGACCGCCGGAGTTGCCCGGGTTGATAGCCGCATCGACCTGGATGAAATTCTGATAGAAGACCGTTTCCAGTTGGGCATCGCGGCCGACGCCCGACACGATGCCCTGGCTCATCGAGAACCGGAAATCAAAGGGCGAGCCGAACGCGAACACCTGATCGCCCTGGTTGAGGTCGAGCGAATTGGCGCGCTCGGCCGGGTGCAGTCCTCCGGGAGCGATCTTCAGCACCGCGATGTCCGTGCGCGAGTCCACACCCACGACTTCCGCATCGCGCAATTCGCCGGTATCGAGTTGCACCTCGATCTCTTCTGCATCGTCGATGACGTGCGCGTTGGTGACGATGTGACCCTGCGAATCGAACACCCAGCCGGAGCCCGATGACAGTTGCAGCAGTTCTGGCCCGCCCAGGCGGATCATGGCCTCGTCGGCAGCGCGGCGCGTCGAGATATAGACGACCGAGGGCTCGACCTTGGTGGCGATATCGCGATGCGTGCGATTGATCTCTTCGAGAATGTTGTTGCTCGCCAGCCGCTCGCTGGCCTGGATGATCTCCGCTCGTGTCCGCGCGAAGGTGATGCGCTCGACTGCAAGCGGACCCGCATAGAGCACAACAGCCACGGTCGCGAGGACGGCGATGCTTGGACCATACACGCCGAGTTTCTTTGCTGGCATCCGCTTCACTCCTTCGTTGCGCTTGCCGCCTGCCTCTGATGCGTGTCCGGACCCGAGATTACCCGGACCTTCGAGCCCTCACTCCGGCGTCTGAATTCTGACCTCTGACTTCGGACTTCCGACTTCCGACTTCTGCCCCTCTTTTACGGATTCACCTTCAATGCGTTCGCTTCGCCGGGGGACATGTGATAGGGGTGCTCGCCAAGCTCGCCCCGGCGGACGCGATCACCCCATTCCGCAGCCGTTTCCGCGATCTGCCGGCCGATGGCAGCCATCGGCAGGGCGAACGCGGGCTGGCGGTCGGTCATTCCCAGAAGATCCTGAAGGACCACAATCTGGCCATGGCACGCGGGCCCCGCACCGCAGCCGATCACTGGAATCTTCACCTTCGCAACGATGGCGGCGGAAACCTCAGCCGGCATCGCTTCGAGAAGGATCATCGTCGCCCCCGCTTCCTCCATGGCGACCGCCGTCGAGATGATGTCCTTCGCCTGCGAGGCCGTCCTGCCCGCGGCCCGGTATCCGCCCTCACGCTTGACGTGCTGCGGCTTCAGCCCCAGATGGGCCACCGCGGGCACACCCGCGTGCGCCAGCTTCGCGATCAATCCCAGAAACGTGCGATCGACCTCCAGCTTCACCGCATCTGCGAGCCCTTCCGTCATGAACCGCCCCGCGTTGCGCAGGCAGTCGGCCTCAGAGGTCTGGTACGACATGAAGGGCATGTCGGCCATGACAAGGCACTTTGGCGCGCCGCGTTTCACGGCCGCATTGATGGTGATCAGAAAATCGAGCGGCGCGTGAATGGTGCTCGGCTGGCCAAGGATCACCTCCGCTGCCGAATCACCCACGAGCAGAAGTGGAATGCCGGCCCGCTCCAGCCAGCGGGCGGTCAGGGCGTCGTAGCACGTCAGGCAGGCGAACTTCTGACCCTTGACCACCCACGATTGAATCGTGCGCACCGTGACCGGCTCTTCGATGGGCTGGAGGATAACCGCATCGAGAGACCGCGCGCCAGGCGCACGCGCCGCCGCGAGTTCGACCGGAGATGTCGGCCTGGTTTGCGATACGGTCATGGCGACTCAATTGTAGTGCCCTTCCTGCGGCGATGATCAAAGGCTTCGTGCCTCCGTGCCTTCCTCATACAATCCCACCCCATGCCCACGCCCGACCCGGAAAAAATCATCTTCTCCCTCGCCGGCATCAGCAAGACGATCGAGAAGCGGCAGATTCTCAAGGACATCTACCTGTCCTTCTTCTACGGCGCGAAGATCGGCGTGCTGGGATTGAACGGGGCGGGCAAATCCACGCTGCTCCGCATCATCGCCGGCCTCGAAAAGAACTTCGAAGGCAAGGTGGTGGCGGAGCGGGGGTATTCCGTCGGGTTTCTGCCTCAGGAGCCGCTTCTCAATGAATCGCGGACCGCGCGCGAGGTGATCGAGGAAGGCGCGGCCGACACCATCGCGCTCCTGAAGGAATTCGACCGCATCAACGAGAAGTTCGGCGAGGACATGTCGCCCGATGCGATGGAGAAACTCATCGCGCGGCAGGGCCAAGTGCAGGAGAAACTCGAAGCCATGGGCGCGTGGGACCTCGAGTCGCGCTTGCAGATGGCCATGGATGCACTGCGCTGCCCGCCGGAAGATCGGCAGGTCTCGACACTCTCGGGCGGCGAGAAGCGCCGCGTCGCCCTCACGCGCCTCCTTCTTCTCAAGCCCGACATTCTCCTGCTGGATGAGCCGACGAATCACCTCGATGCCGAATCCATCGCGTGGCTGGAGCAGCACCTCGGCCGCTATGAAGGCACGATCATCGCGGTCACGCACGATCGCTACTTCCTCGACAACGTCGCGGGATGGATTCTCGAGCTCGATCGCGGCGAGGGAATTCCGTGGAAGGGAAACTACTCCTCGTGGCTGGAGCAGAAGGAAGCCCGGCTGCAGGTGGAGGAGAAGCAGGAATCCAATCGCCGCAAGGCGTTGCAGCGCGAACTCGAGTGGATTCGAAGAAACCCGCAAGGGCGGATGGCGAAGAGCAAGGCGCGCATTGCGAAATATGAATCCATGGTGGCGGAAGGCGGCAAGGAGGCGGCCAGGCAGATCGAAATCTTCATCCCGCCCGGACCGCGGCTGGGAAACCTCGTCATCGAGGCGAAGGATGTCGCGAAATCGTTCGGCGACCGCGTGCTCATGGAGGATGTGAACTTTTCGCTCCCGCCGGGCGGGATCATCGGCATCATCGGCCCCAACGGCGCGGGCAAGACAACGCTCTTCAAGATGATCATCGGGACTGAGAAACCCGACGAAGGCGAGATCCGCATCGGCGATTCCGTCAAGCTCGCGTATGTCGAGCAGAGCCGCGAGACATTGCCCGACAACGTGAGCGTGTGGGAAGCGATCAGCGATGGCGATGATGAGATGAGACTCGGCCCGCTGACGGTGAACTCGCGTTCGTTCGTTTCGCGCTTCGGTTTTACTGGGTCGGACCAGCAGAAGAAAGTGGGAGTTCTGTCAGGCGGGGAACGCAACCGCGTGCACCTCGCCCGCATGTTGAAATCCGGCGCCAACGTGATCCTGCTGGACGAGCCGACCAACGATCTGGATGTGAACACGATGCGGGCTTTGGAGGATGCGCTGGAGAACTTCGCCGGCTGCGCGGTGGTGATCTCGCACGACCGCTGGTTCCTCGACCGCGTGGCGACGCACATCCTCGCCTTCGAGGGTGATTCGCGCGTGCAGTGGTTCAACGGCAACTGGAGCGCCTACGAGGAAGACCGCCGCAAGCGCATGGGCGAGGAGGCAACAAGGCCGCACCGGATCAAGTACCGGAAGTTGACGCGGGTATGAGGGAAACGCCGAAACGTTGAACTGCCGAAACGCCGAAATACTTAGCCACTGAAATGGCAAAGGAAGTGTCGAAAGCCACCGCGCGAGTCATTCCTGCTTGCCTGCGAAACGTTTTGGTGACTACGTTTCGTCGCGTTGACGCTCAGATTTCGGAATGTTTCGGCGTGTTGGTGTTTTCGGCGTTTCGGCGTTTTCTCACGCCGCGAGGCGCAATTGGGCCGGCTCTTCGGTTTCCGTCGCCGCGTTGAGGAAACGCACGCCCAGACCCTGCCGGCCGTCCGGAGTGATCAGCGAGCGCATCACTTCGACCTCGAAGAGGTCGCTGGCGCGGAGCAGCGCCGGCTTCTGCGCTGTCGAAAGCCCCATCAGAATGCGGTCGCCGCGCTGGAACGGCAGCGGCCGGGCCAGCTCGATGAACGCGCCCCCCGCCGACACGTTGCACGTCATGCAGGGGATGTAGCGCCGGCTGCGCCAGTCGTAGATCTTGCCGAACTGCCGCACGTTGAAGCGCGGGAAGCGGCGGCGCTCGAAGGCGATCTGTTCCTTCTCGCGCTCCGCCCCGTCATCGACGCACGTTGCAGATTCAATCGCAGGCGCTTCCGAGGTTCGTTCTCGTTCCTGTGTCAACATGGCTTGCCTCCACCCGGGTCCCCTTCGACCCGAGGTGTTATCGGCGGCCAACTGGCGCGACTGAAGGCGAAGTTTGAGAATGAGCTGGGATTCTGACCCCACACCATTAGCCCCGGTCTCCGGCCGGGGGTCGCCGGGCGGCGGATGCTCAAAAGTGAAACCGTTTGCCCACTGTGAGGAGGTTGGACCCCCCGGCGGAGCCGGGGCTAACGGATCGAAGACGGCGCGATCATTCGGATCCTCGCTTCATCATCGCGTAGATCGCGCCCTGGATGATCGCCGATTCGCCCAGCATGCGGCCCGCGGCGCCCGAGGCATCGGCCAGCGAGTGATAGTGGCCGTTGTCCAGCGCGTTTTCGAAATCGCGCAGCGAGTTCTCGAAAGCGAGCATGATGTTCGCCACCACCCGCCATTCCTCGCGCGTCTCGGGGCGAAACCCGCTGATGGGCGGCATGTCGATGGGGAACTCGATCTTCCATGCGCCATCCACATCCACCATCTGCAGGCCGATTTCGCCCAGCGCGGGCTCGCCATCCCACAGGATGGCAGCAATAGACCGATCGCCATCCTCCATCTCGATGGTGGTGATGCGCTCGCGCTGCTCGCGCACGAAGGAGAATGGATCGCGCAGGAAATCGCTCATGCCTTTCTCAAGCGCGGCGCCATAGATGAACCCCAATTCGCTGCGCGCGAACTCGGTCTGCTCGACGACTTCGTTGGGATATCGCTCGTTGAGTTTCCGCGACACGTTGTAGAGCTGTGCCAGAAGGTCGGCGGTCTTTTCCTTCACATCGTCGATGGCGCTCTCTTCGGTGACGCCATCGTCGAAGGAGATGTCGCGGGCCTCGATGTGCAGGAGATCGACGAGGCGCTCCGGCCGGCCGTCCACCACCATCTTCTGCATCGAATCGATCGCGGCCTCGGGGGATGACTGGTCGTACTCCTCCTTCTCGCAGCCGGCGAATGCAAGCGCCGCCGCCACAACCACGAGAGGAGGGATCCTGTCTGCCGAAGTTCGCGACATTGTGTCCGCCATTTCGCCGGCCAGCGGCAGGCGACCAGGACCTGCCGACTCTCGACCTCTCTCTCGGAAGTCTCCGCCAGTTGTTTTCTACGTCCGGATGGCAGCGACGTTACGCGCGAGCGCTTCTATGATTGCCGGTGAAGATCGTCCTGAACGGCGAAGAAATCGAGGTCGCCCCCGACTGCACGGTGGAGCGGCTGATCGAAGAGCATCCACCTGCTCACCGGGGTTTCGCGGTCGAGATCAACCGCGCTGTGGTGCCCCGGAAAGAGCATGGGCTTCGCGAGCTGCGGGCGGGCGATCGCATCGAAATCGTCACGCTTGTGGGAGGAGGCTGACATTGAGAAATGCCAGTTCGACCTACTCACCACAGAGTCACAGAGAAGGCACAGAGGATTCACAGAGGGTATTGAATTCAGCGAGGACCGGGCTTCAAGGCCGAATACACGTCAGAACCATTTGATCATCCGTCCAACTCTGTGCCATCTCGGTGGTTTTCTCTGTGACTCTGTGGTGAATTCGCTCTGCTTTTGCTCGTGTAGGGGTCTGTGCGTTTGTGTGTTTTCCCTCATGTCGCAACTGATTTCCGATACAACATCGTTCAACGCTTCGTTCGAGCCACTCGCGTTCGGGCCGATCACGATCCGCAACCGGCTGATCGTCGGCACGGGCAAATACGAGAACTATGCGATCATGCAGCGCGCCCTGGAAGTCAGCGGCGCGGAAGTTGTCACGGTCGCGGTGCGGCGCGAGAGGTTGATCGACAAGGAAGGCCGGTCGCTGCTCGAATTTCTCGACCTCGATCGGTACACGATCCTGCCCAACACCGCGGGCTGCTTCAATGCGGCCGATGCGGTGCGGGTGGCCCGGCTGGGGCGCGAGATTCTCGATTCGCTCGCCAATTCGGGAAAGGAATGGGTGAAGCTCGAAGTGCTGGGCGACCGCAAGACGCTGCTGCCCGATCCTGTCGGCACGCTCGAGGCCTGCACGGAACTGGTGCGCGATGGCTTCACAGTCATGTGCTACACCACCGATGACCCGATCATGGCCCTGCGCTTGCGCGATGCGGGGGCGGCGTGCGTGATGCCCGCGGGCAGTCCGATCGGGTCCGGGCGCGGCATCGCGAATCCCGGCAATATCGCGATGATTCTGGAGATGGTGAGGCGAAGGGATGAGGACTCAGGACTGAGGACTGAGCGTGACGACTCTCGGTCCTCATCCCTCAGTCCTCAGTCCTGCCCGGTCATCGTCGATGCGGGCGTGGGCACGCCGAGCGATGTGACATTGGCGATGGAACTGGGCGCGGATGGCGTGCTGCTCAACACCGGCATCGCGCACGCGGGCGATCCGGTCCGAATGGCCGCGGCGATGCAGGCCGCGTGCGCTGCCGGCTATCACGGCTTCCGCGCCGGGCGCATTCCCCGGAAGCTCTATGCCAGCGCCTCGAGTCCATGGGAGGGAACGATTACATCGATTCCGGGGGAATGACAGTCCGTCAATTTGTTAGTTTATTCATCATCAAAAGCCCGCGGATTGCAATCCGTGGGCTTTGATGTTCGTGGACCGCTCACCGCACTCCCAGATCTTCGCGCAGCCATTCAGCCAGTGCGGTGGCGCGGGCTTCGTTGTGCCATTCTGCGATGCGGGCTTCCTGCCGTGCGCCCGCTGCATCAACGAACACCAGCGCCGGTGCCCAGGTGTAGCTCACCGTCTCACCCTTCCCACGATGCTCCAGCCGCTCCAGCTCGACGCCGCGCACGCGGTCGAGCGGCACGATGACATCCTCCTTCCGGCCGAAGGTGAGCGGCAGCGACACCATGCTTTCGCCGCGGTCGATGATGAGGTCCTTTGTGCCCGAGCCGATGCGATACTGCTTCCAGCAATACACGGTGCCCGCGGGCAGGAGAATGCACGCCCACACGATCGAGATGGCCGTCGGGGAGGGGTCGCTGCCGATGAGAAACCCGACGATGAAGATCGACACGAACGAAATGAGCAGCGCGACCAGCCCGGCCGCGAACGTCGGCGAGATGCGCGGCAGGCGCACGTGAACCCGCTCACCCCGACGCATAATCGGAGCACCGCCGGCGGGCGGCCGGCGCAACGCATACGAGACCGCCTCACCGCCGAGCATCCACAGTCCGAGCATGATCACGTTGAAGGGAGTCAGAAAGAGGATAATGAAGAAGTCCTCCCCCGCCACGCCGCTGGTGAGAACGGCTTCGGATGGGTCTTCCGGATTGTAATAGACGGGAACGCTGCCGCCCACGGGGGCGCGGCTGACGGTGCGCTCGACAAAGTCGCGGTCGGAAGTGCTGGTGAACCCCGCGAAGCGGATGCGGTCCGATTCGTAGCGCCTGCCGCCGACCTCGTACTCGTATTCGATCTCCGCGGAATAGGTGGTCCCATCGCCGTCATCGTGGCTGGCGATCTCGCTGCGCAGCACGCGGCCGGTGGTGCTGGGCCAGTCGGCCGTGGCCCCCTGGCGGACCATGCTGTAGATGATGAAGGCGTCGAACCCGAGCACGATGGCGGTCCAGAACGTGCCAAAGATGAGGAGAAACCTCGAGATTCCGCTGCGTGCCTTCATGCCTCTGCTCCGGTCCGTTCTGCAGCCGCGAGCGATCAGGTGCGATCGCGGGCATGGTGGTGTATTCTCTTCGATCGTCCGGATTGTTGCACGAGGAACAGGTTGTATGTCGGAAAACCGCGGATCGATCAACCATGTCCGCACGCGCCGAAGATACCCGGTCGGCCTCATCGCCCTGCTGGCCCTGGGAGCCACGGTCTCGTGCGCGGCGAGCCGGTTCAGCCCGGCGCCGCTGCAGGATGATGGGGATCCGATCCGCTATACCATTTCTCTGCCCGCGCCGCAGACACAGATGCTGGATGCGTCGATGATGGTGCCGAATGTGACTGGCGACTCGCTCGAAATCGCCATGCCGGTGTGGCGTCCGGGACGGTATGTGGTCCTCGACCCCGCCGGGACGGTGCGCGAAGTTCGAGCATTCGCTGGAGAAGGCAACGAGCTTCCAATTCACAAGATCGAGAAATCGATCTGGAGAGTGGATACGCGAGGCGGGACCGAATCCACGACAGAATCCATCCGCATCGACTACCGCATCTACGCCAACTCCCTCGCCGATCGCACCCGCCACGTCGATGACACCCACGCCTTCTTGTCCGGCGCCGCGGTCTTCATGTACGTTCCCGAGCGCCGGGCCGAGCGAATTCTGGTCAAGGTCGATGCGCCGGAAGGATGGGAGATTGCGTCCGGCCTGGAGATGCTGCTCACAGCCCCCGACACCCTTGTTGCGGCGAATTACGATGTCCTCGTCGATTCGCCCATCGAAATCGGCCTGCACGATCGCATCGAGTTCTTCGTCGAAGACAAATACCACGAGATCATCATCTGGGGCGATCCCGGAACGTATGACAGCGGCCGTCTGATCGAGGACTTTACGAAGATCATCGAAACACAGAAGTCGATCTGGGGCGATCTGCCGTATGAGCGCTATGTCTTCATCATCCACGCCGGCCGCGGCGCTTCGGGCGGAACCGAGCACCTCAATTCCACGGTCATGCAGACTTCGCGCGCCGCCCTCGAAGGCAGCCGCGAGAAGAATGATGATGCGTATCGGCGCTTCCTCGGCCTCGTATCGCACGAGTTCTTTCACACCTGGAACGTCAAGCAGCTCCGTCCCGCGGGGATCCATCCCTACGACTACCAGCGCGAGAATTACACCGATCTCCTCTGGGTCGCGGAGGGAACGACGAGTTACTACGACGACCTCACGCTGGCCCGCGCTGATCTGATCGATGAGAAGCGGTATTTCGATGTTCTTGCCGGGATGATCGATTCCGACCGCCGACGACCCGGGTCGCTGGTGCAGTCACTCGCGGATTCGTCGTTTGACGCGTGGATCAAGTTCAACAAGTCCACGCCCGATGATGTGAATTCGACTGTTTCGTTTTATGACAAGGGGGCGCTGGTGTCGCTGGCTCTGGACATGGAAATCCGCGCGCGGACGGAGAACACGATCGCGCTCGACGATGTCTTGCGCGCCATGTATGAGCAATTCCCGCTCAACGGTCCAGGTTATACGTCGGCCGACCTGATCGACACGATCGAATCCCTGACCGAATCGGAATTTGACGCGTGGTTCGCCGCACATGTCGATGGCTCGAACCCCATTGACTATGAATCTGCACTCCTCACTGTCGGACTTGAGCTGTATTTCGACGCGGAGTCAGACGACGAGGGAGATGACGAAGCCAACGATGCGCCCGAAGACGCCGAGTCTGGCGACCGGCGAGCGGAAGGCCCGGGTGAGAATGAGGTTGTCGAGCATCAGCGCATTCCTCTCCGCGCCACGCTCGGCATCAATCTGAACGGAAATGTCGTCCGGTCCGTTCCTTCATCCGGGCCGGCATATGCGGCCGGAATCGTCGCGGGCGATGAGCTGATTGCGATCAATACTCGACGGATTCAATCCGCGGATGACTTGAACAATGTGCTCGATGACCTCGACCCGGGCGAAGTCGTGAAGCTGTCATTCTTCCGCCACGGCGTGCTGCACGAGTTGCAAATCACGCTGGGCAGCGAGCCGGATGGGGAATGGAAGATCCGCCGCGTGAAGGAACCGTCGGATGCGCAGAAGAGTGCGTACGAATCGTGGCTCTGGCAGACGTGGCCTGAGTGATTATCAACGCGGAGGGCCGCTGAGAGCCGCGGAGTCAGATCGATGTGCTTCAGCACGGAGAGCCACGGGGGGCGTCTCCGTTGCCCTCCGTGGCCCTCGGTGGCCATCCGTGTTTCCTCTTTTTCTTATCTCCTCCGCGGCACTCCGTGGCCCTCCGCGTTTCAAGACTACGCGCTCTTATAAAACGGCAGCGGACACATGGCGGCCGGCACGTTGAGCTTTTCGGGATCGATGAGCACGGCATTTCCCGGCGCGCTGAGCGGGCTTTCGACATATCCCATCGCAATCGATTTTTCGAGCGTCGGGCTCCAGCAACCTGATGTAACGAACCCCACCTCGCGCCCGCCATCCTGCGACATGATGCGCATGTTCTGCCGCGCCGCCCGCTTGCCTTCGAGCACGAAACCGACCAGTTTTCGTTCGGGTCCCTCCCGCGCGATCCTCTGAAGCGCGGCCTGACCGATGAAACCGCCCGGAACCGCATCCTCACTCTTGTCCAGTTTCACCGCGAAGTTCAATCCCGCCGCGATTGGGTCGAGGTGCTCCTCGATCTCGTGGCCATAGAGGGGCATGCCCGCCTCAAGGCGCAGCGAATCGCGGGCACCCAGCCCCGCGGGCTTGATCAGGGTTGGATCGGTCACGTTCTTGAGGAGCATGTCCACCGCGCGGTCGGCGAACTTCGCGGGCAGGATCGCCTCCACACCATCCTCGCCCGTGTATCCCGTGCGCGAAATGATGAACTCCGCGATGAAGGGAATCTTCTTTACTGTGAAGCGATAGCGCTTGAGCGCGGGAATCTCGCTGGAAAACCCGGCGATCAATCCCATCACCTTCGGTCCCTGTAGCGCCACCATCGCGGTCGATTCGGTCTCATCGACCAACTTGAACTTCATATCGCCGCCCCCTCGGATCTCATCGAAATGCGCCAGCAGTTTCAATCGGTTGCTGGCGTTACACACCATGATGTACTCGGAGTCGCTCAGTCGATAGACCAGCACATCATCCCGGCAGCCGCCCTTTTCGTTGCACACGAGCGAATAGCGGCACATGCCATCCTGCATGTCGATAATCTGGCGCGTGCAGATGAGGTCGAGGAATTTCCGCGCATCGCGGCCGGTGAAGCGCAGCCGGCCCATGTGCGAGACGTCGAACAGTCCTCCGCTCCTCCGCACCTGATGATGCTCCTCAATGATGGAGCCGTAGCGGATGGGCATTTCCCAGCCCGCGAAAGGGACCATCTTTCCGCCGTGATTGACGTGAAAATCGTGGAACGGAGTGCGCAGCAGGGTCACGGGCTCACCGGTCGAGGAGGTCGTCGAGGTGCTCATAGGCCCATAGGGTAGTGCGCCTGAGCGTCGGCGGCATGGCGCTCTTCAACCGCACAATCCATCAACCCACGCGCAGCGGGATTCGCAGCGTGAAGCACGCGCCGGGGACCTGGCCCCTGTTGCGGCCATCGAGGAACAACTCGCCACCCATCGCGCGCGCCAGTTCGCGCGAGAGGGTGAGCCCGATGCCGACGCCCGGCGCGGGCGCGCCCGGCGCGACGGCACCCCGATCGAAGGCCTCGAAGATCCGCTTCGCGATCGAATCCGGGACACCCGGGCCGGAGTCGATCACGTGGAATTCGGCGGCACCCTGCCGGACGAGGATTTTCAACTCGATGCGGCCGGCGGGCTGGCCACTTTCACTTCCCGGACACCCGTACTTGCACGCATTGTCCACGAGGTTGAAGAGGATCTGGCCAATGGTTTCGACATCGAGAAGCCAGGCGCGATCTTCCGCATCGTCGACGGTGGACTCGATGGCGCTCCCGCACTTGGCGGCGCGGCGCTCGAGAGCAGGCAGCACGTGGGCCACCGCTTCACGCAGGGTGGCGCGCTGCGGAGTTCGCGCCAATCGGCCTTCTTCGACCTGCGCGTAGGCGAGCACGTTCTCGACAATGGCGGAGAGTCGTTCCGCCTCGTCCCGGAGCGTGGCGTGGTATTCCCTCGCCTGGGCCGGATCGGGCACCATGCCTTCCGCGAGCATGCCTGCGTACAGCTCGAAGGTGGTCAGGGGAGTGCGGAGTTCGTGCGTGACGGCGGAGGCGAAGCGGCTGCGGCGCTCGCCGTAGTCGATGCTGGCGCGGAGGGTCAGGCCGGCGGCGGCGATCGCTCCCAGCACGGCGAGCCACGTGATGAGCAGCGCGATCCGGGCCGGCGTGAACAGGCCGAGCGGCGCTTCGGCGACCGCCGCGCCTTCCAGCACAGCAGGGATCGTGGCCAGCATGTGGGCCTCGGCGCGGTCGCGCGGGCCCGCCACGCCGACAATCGGCGCCAAGCGCGCTTCGGTGAATAGATCGTTCACCTGTTCGAGGAGTGCGGCGCGCAGCGTGTTCCAGTCAACCATAAAGCCCTGGTAGATATCCCCCTCGTCCATCTTCAGCCGGCGGACGAAAAGGAGCTCGGGCTGCGAAACGGCGCCTGCGGGCGCGCCCAGCCATACGGGCACGAGCGCGCCGGTGGATGCGCCGTTGGTGGCGGCGGCGAGACCGGTGTCAACCTTCCCCTTGCCCACGTCCATCTGCACGTTCCAGTTGTAGGCGGCGCGCTTCTGACTCTCCTGGATCGAGAGGTCCTCCTCGCTCTGACCCTGCTGCTGGGCCGCGAGGGTCTGGCGGGGCGGCGCGCCCACGGGGTCCGTCATCGCGCTCGTCATGCGCATTTCGGCCATGCTGCAGGCAAGTTCCAGGGCAGGCACGTCAATGAGAGCGCGCACGCGCTCGAGGAGGGCGCGGCGGCGGTCGATCTCGCCCGGCGCAAGCAGCGTCGCCTCCGCAAGGTCGAGTTCGTTCCCCTCAGGAACCTGCGGCGACGTCACTGCCCCATCCGCGCCGACCTGGAAGTGAATGGGGAAGTACTCGGACGAAAATGTCAGGAGCGGCGAAGGCGCGAGCACCGAGCCGGGCGCGATCTCGCTGTACATCCGCGTGTAGGTGGTATTGGCCTCGAAGAAGGGCAGATATTCGTAGTGCGGCCGGGCCGCTTCGCGGGCGAGGTGCGGCGCGAGGAAGGAATCCATGCGCCAGAGCGCCACGCGCAGCGCGCTTTCGCGAATGCGCACGGCGGCGCTTTCCTTCTCGAGCGCGAGCATCACCACGGACATTGCTGCCATCGCGCCCAGCACCGCCAGTGTGCACAGGCCGAAGGCCAGCCACCAGTGTCGGCCGCGGCGGGGTGTCATGGCGTTGCGCTCCGGGCCGGCTCCAACACGCGCGCCAGATTCGACAGCATGTAGCCCTTCGAGCGCACCGTCTGCACGAGTTGGCGATCGGGCTCAACATCGCCGACCTTTTCGCGCAGGCGCGCAATGTGCATATCAACCGTGCGCGTTGTGATGCCCTTGGGATTGAGGCCCCATACGCGGTGCAGAAGCTCCTGGCGATCGACGGCGCGGCCGCGGTTGGCGGCCAGGTAGCGGATGATCGCGGCCTCGCGGTCGGAAAGCGATCGGCGTTCGCCGCTTGCAAGCAGGATCTCGCGCCGGCGAAGATCGATTCTCCTTTCGTCGATGGCGACCTCGGCCACATCGCCGCCGCGCTCGGGGCTGCGGCGCAGCACCGCCTCGACGCGGGCAAGGAGCTCGCGCGGGCTGAACGGCTTGACGATGTAGTCATCCGCGCCGTCGGACAGGCCGCGCACGCGATCCTGCTCCGCGCCCTTGGCGGTGACCATGATCACGGGCAGGGTCGGCTGCAGTCTCCGCAGGTCGGCCAGAATGTCGAACCCGGAGCGCCCCGGCAGCAGCACGTCGAGCAGAATGAGGTTGGGGGCGGTTTCCGAGGCACAATCGACGGCGCGTCCCCCATCCCCGCACTCCGCGGTGCGATAGCCGGCGAATCGCAGCGCATCCACCAGCCCACGCCGGATCGCGGAATCATCTTCGATGACAAGAATAAGGGGGGTTGCGGTCATGCGCGATCAATCATCTCCTCATAAGGGTGCCACGGCTTGCTCGGATGAGCAAGCCGTGGGTGAAAAACCATCCGGTGGAACGGACTCTTAGTCCGTTCTCCTTCTACTCCGCACGGACTGAAAGTCCGTGCCACGATGAGTTCAACATCTCCCATCGAGCATGATCTGCGGCTGATCTTCCACCATGATGATCACGCGCACGCCCATGCAGCCCGGGCCGAAGGCCTTGCGCACCGCATCGGCGTAATCCGCCTCCAGCCCTTCGAGGATCTTGTCATCCTCTCCGAGACCAAACGTCCCCGCGACGGGATAGCCCAGCGCGAGGTTGGCCGCGTCCATCGTGTCGTGGCCTGCAGCGCGGAAGTCGTCTTCGTGCCGCTTGTCCACCCACACGCCGTCGATGGCGACGAAGTGGGCCTCGATCGCCGCGAGGATGCCGGGATCGTCGATTGTCATCGACAGATACAGCACGTCTTCCTGCTGCGCGATCTGCATCGTCTGGGCCGCCTGCTGCTGGCCTGAATTGACGATGAGCGTCTGGCCCACCTGCTGCTGCATCGGGGCTGCAATCTGCCGCAACTGCCCGGCGATCTGCTGCGCGTTCACCTGGTCGCCTTCAGCAGGTGGCGCCGGCGCGAGGGTCTGCACTTCGTAGATCTCATCGCCGACTTGGACGAGCGCCAACCCGCCATCGATCGATTCCAGCGCGCTCCGACGTTCCGCATCCAATTGCGAGGCGAACGCCTCGTAGTTCTCATCGCCCTCGGTGATTCTGGCGATCGGAAGGATCGTGCGATGATGCGAGCGCGCATCCTCGTACTCGCCGATCAGGTCGGAAGCGACCCACAGGTCGTTCCACTGCACGAAGTAGGGCAGCTCACCGGCCGCGGCGACGTTCTCGATGTCGATCGCCTCGAATTCGAAGCCCTTGCCTCTGGCCTGCTCGCGCACCGCGTCGCGGATGATGAGGTCGAACTGATCCAGGCCGCGCTGGGCCTGCCGAGTTTGCTCGGCCACGGCAATGCGCTGGCGGGCAGCATTGACGGCTTCGATTTCCTTCTGGATGGCCTCGCGCTTCGCCTGCATGTCGGCGACATACTGCTGGCGCTGCTCCACAGTCATCGCCTTCATGTGCTCGGGCAGATCTTCTTCCTTGACATCGACGAGTTCGACCTGCTCCAGCCGGCAGGCATCGACGAGGTCCCACGAACAGGCATAGAGCTCGCCGCCCTTGGTCTGGGCCCGGGCCGCAGCCGCGGCCTTGTTCAGCGAGAGCGCGTTGCCATCCTGCGCCTGCTGGTTCTGCCAGCCCAGCGCTCCGCCTTCGCCGAAGGGAATGTAGGTTTCGTTGAGGCGCGTCGAGAGATTGATGAGCGTGTCGTCGTACGGCGTGGCGATGACGACCGCCGTGTTGTTCTGATCGATCGAGGCATACTGGCCATCCGCCAGGCGCGCGATCTCGCGCCAGCCCTGTTCGATCTCGGCCCCGTCGCCCTGATACCGGCAGTAGATGGGATTGACCATCACACCGCGCGAAATCGCCGCCTTGCACGCCTCGCGGAAGGCGACTTCGGTGTCCTGGTCCGCGGATTCATTGCCCGCGACGATGATGAGCTTGAGTGCATCCGCCGAATCGGTCCACTCCAGTTCCTCGATCGAGGTCTGGATGACTCGCGCCACGAGTTCCGTGCCACCGTTGGTGGTGAGCGCGAAGAGCATCTCGCTGACCTTGTCGAGGTCCTCGGTGAAGGGTGTGAACACCTGCACCCAGCCGTTCTCCGGGTTCTGCCCGTCGTTGCCGTAGGTCAGCAGGGCGACGCGGAGCTTTGGAGTGGGATCCGCCAACGCGAGGTCGTTGACGATCGACCAGAGTTTCTGGCGGGCCGCGTTGATCAGGCCATCCATCGAGCCGCTGGTGTCGAGGCAGATGGCGATCTCGACGACGGGCGATTCCGCGGCAGGGACATCATCGACGGCGGCGAAAGCCCATGGATTGGAATCCATGGGCTTTGGCGCTATACATGCGAGCATCGCGCCGGCGCCCAGGATTCCCGACATGAGAATGAATCTTCCTCGCATCAACATGACCAAGTTCCTTTCGTTGTTCCTGGAGCGCGGGACGGGGTCCCGCCGCTAAACCTGGGTTCGCCTCGTTACTCTCCATCGCGCTGTTGCGCAGCGCGGATCAGCACGTTTTCGCCGTTGAATTCGATCAGGATGTCGCCATCGAGGGCCACGCACCCCTGGCGGTTCTGCTCCGCGAGTGCATAGACGATGTCGAAGTGCTCGCGGCTGCCGAACTCGACCACGCGGTCGGGCGCGATGTCGGCCTGGCGCGACACCAGTTGCGTGTCGATCCACTGCGCGCCCTGGCGGATGAACGCCTTGTCGTTCATCTGCTGCACGTTGGCGCCGCCGGCCACCTGCTGCATCTGGGCATTCCAGTAGCGGTTGTCGTACTGGAGCTTGGTCTGGCTTTTGCCGTATGACACGTTCATCGACTGGTTGATGGCGCTGAGGCCGGAGCGGGTCTGCACGGCCCGGCCATCCAGCTCCGCGCTGCACGCCGCCAACAGGTCGTTCCAGTTACCGAGGTTGGTTCCCTCGGTGGCGAGGAACGATGTGTACTCGCTCAAGATACCGAACTCGGTGGACAGGCGCACGATCTCGTCGATCAGCTCGCGGTACTTCGCATCCTCCATGATCGAGGTGTTCGTCGCGAAGGGGTCTTCCGCGATGCGCGCTCCCGCCTGGCGAATTTCATCGATCAGGTATGCGATCCGCCGGCTGGCCCACAGTCGCGGCACAAAGGCGTTGCGCGTGCTGGCGGAATCAAAGTCGAACTCGAAGGTAAACCGCTTCTCCTCGCCTAAAAGATTGCCTTCGATGACAAATGTCACCGGCTTGTCCTCGCGATATTGGCCGAGGAGGACGATCGAATCGCCGGCGAATACATCGGGCAGCGCGGCGGGAATCAATTCGCGCACCAGCGTCGTGGAATCCACGCCCTCGTCGGGGACGCCCGGCTCACCGGGGGCGCCGGGCAGTCGGGTCGAAAGACCGATATCAGCAAACACAGGGCCGTAGAGTTGCCGGAACGTCTGGGCCACCTTCACTTCAACGTCCTCGCCGGGCAGGACATAGGTTGGTTTCCCGCGGGAAATGTCCGCGAGCCGATCGAGCAGCGGCACGTTCACATCGCCGCCCACGCCGAAGGTGAACATGCGGCGATTGTGCTCGTTCCCGGTTTCCAGCAGCTCGCGGATGGAGATCTCGCTCGTGCGGCCGACCGTCGGCAGGCCGTCCGTGAGGAAGAGCACGATCGGCAGCAATCCCTCGACAGTGTCCTGCCGCAGGGCTTCGAGAAGCGCATCGTGGATGTTGGTCCCGCCGTTGGGTCGTAGCGACTCAAGATACTCGCGCGCCTGCCGCGCCGTTTCATCACTCTTGATGACGGGATTCTTCGCGAACAATTCCGCCTTGTTGGAATAGTCGATGATGTTGAACGCCTCGCCATCATCGAGACCTTCAATGATCTGGAGCGCTGCCGCCTTCACCTGGTCGAGCTTTTCGCCCGCCATGCTGCCGGAGCGATCGAGGACAAGCGTGACCTCGCGCCGGATGGCATCGCGGGGGGTTTCGCTCGATGCGGGCAAGCCCGCGAGCAGGAGAAAATAGCCGCCTCCCACCTTCGGGTCGGGATAGGCGAGAAGTGAGGCCGTCACGCCCTGCCGCTCCAGAAGATACGACAGCCGGAAACTGCCGCGATCCTGCTTCGACGAGTCCGCCACGGCGATGTGCACGTGCTGTGCATCCTTCCGCGTCTCGACCAGGTCGTGGCTGGGTGAATAGATCATCGAGATCGGGCTCTTGGCGCGGATATCGACCGAGACATTCCATGGGATGGCGACGTCGAGCGATTCGCTGCGCGGCAGGATGTAGTCGATTCGATTGCCATCCCCGCCCAGCACCGATTCGTAGGTGAGTCGAATGCGCTGCGACCCGCCGGGCTCGATGGGAAAAACGCTGGAGCGGATGAGACTGTATCCCGCGAACTCCAGCAGCGCGGGATCGCGCACCTGGGACACGATCTGGTCGTAGAGGCGCCGGGCTTCATCGCGACGAAGGACCTTGGCGGTCGGCTCCGCAGAATTGCCCTCGAACATGAAGGCGCTCACCGCCGCGTCATCCGGAATCGGCAGAAGAATGATCGCCTCAGCGCGCCGCTGCGATAGATTGCGGAGCGTGAGTTCCAGCGTCGTCGCCGCCGTCTGCTCGACGATCTCGACGTTGGCGCTGACAGCCTCGAAGATGATGTCGCTCTGGCGATGGCGGTGCATCGCAAAGCTCTGCCGCTGCGGCATGATGATGTGGGACGCCGTGGAGAGGTCGAACTCCGCCTGCTGCTGGGCCGACGCCAGCCCGGCAAAAAGGGCCGCTGCAACGGCCGCGGTCAGGAAGAGAAACGTGGGGTGCTGCGTTCGGCCGGCCATCGCGATTCCTTTCCGTCGGATGCTCAATCGTCAATCCTACGGTCGCGCCTCACGCCGGTTGGTAACGGTTGTGTAACAGGCCCGGCCTGCGGTCCCTCGAAATCACCGCTTGCGGTTTCGCGAAAGCGCGGAAGGAGTTCCGCCGCTAAACGAGCAGTGAATTCCCCGTCATCTCCGCCGGCTGGTCGAGCCCCATCATGCTGAGGATCGTCGGGGCGATGTCCGCCAGGCGACCTCCCTGGCGCAACCGCGCCCCACGGTACTTCTCCCCCACCACGATCAGCGGCACGTCATACGCCGTGTGGGCCGTGTGCGGGCTGCCGGTTTCGGGGTTCCACATCTGCTCGGCGTTGCCGTGATCCGCCGTAATGATCAGCGACACGCCACGCGCCAGGGCCGCCTCGACGATGCGACCCACGCACGCATCCACCGTTTCGACCGCCGCGATCGTCGCTTCCATATCTCCCGTGTGGCCGACCATGTCGGGGTTGGCGAAGTTCACGACGATCAGGGCTTCACAGTCTTCCGCGCGCAGGCGGTCGATAACCTCGAGACAGACATCCTCCGCCGACATCTCGGGCCTCTGATCGTACGTGGATACATCCTTCGGGCTGGAGCAGAGCACGCGGTTCTCGCCGTCGAGCGGCTGCTCGCGGTAGTCGTTGAAGAAGAACGTGACGTGCGCGAACTTCTCGGTTTCAGCGCAGCGGAATTGCCCCAGACCGGCCTTCGACACCACCTCGCCAAGAATGTTCTTCATCTTGGGCGGCTTGTGGAACGCGATCGCCCTGACCGGCAGGCCTTCTTCGTATCCGGTCATGGTGCAGAAGTAGAGATTCTCGAGTCGGCGGATGCGATCGAACCCGCCGCCTTGCACGTTCTTCCACGCCTCATCTCTCAACACAAACGCCTTGGTGAGCTCGCGCGGCCGATCGCCGCGAAAGTTGAAAAAAATGACCGCATCACCGTCGTCGATAGCAGGGAGAAACGCGTTCGTCGGGCCATCGATGATGCGCGTGGGGAGAATGAACTCATCGCCGCCGCGATTCGAGTCGGAGGGAGAATCGTAATAGGCCTGAATGGCCTCGACCGCGGACTGGGCGACGGCAGTCGCAGCGGCCCCCTTAGCCCCGGGCTCTGCCCGGGGGTCGTCCCGCACGCCGCGCCCGTTCCCGTTCAACCCCCCGGCTGAGCCGGGGGCTAACGGGGTTTCGCCGCGTCCCGTCAGTGCCGAGTATGCCGCCGCGATGCGTTCCCAGCGGTGGTCGCGATCCATCGCGTAGTAGCGGCCGATCACCGAGGCGATCCTGCCGACATCGGAATCCTTCAACTTTTGCTCAACCTGCTGGATGAAGCGAAGTCCCGTTCGCGGCCCGGTGTCGCGCCCGTCGGTGAAGGCATGGATGAACAACCGATCGCCCGGGAACTTCTTCCTGACCGCCATGTCGATCAGCGCGAAGAGGTGCTCAAGGTCGCTGTGCACCTGGCCGTCGCTGACCAGCCCCATGATGTGGACGTTGGTGCCATTCTTCAGAGCATGCTCGAATGCGCCGCGCAGGGCCTTGTTCTCGAAGAACGATCCATCGCGGATGGCGCGCGCGATGCGCATGATCTCCTGATCGACGATGCGTCCTGCCCCGATATTCTGGTGCCCCACTTCACTGTTGCCCATGGTTCCCGCGGGCAGACCGACATCCTCTCCGCTGGTCCTGATCAACGTGTGCGGAAACTCCGCGTGCAGGCGATGATCGACAGGCGTCTTTGCGAGCTTCACCGCATTGAATGAATCGTGCTCGGGATGCGGGTTCTCGCCCCAGCCATCGCGGATGATGAGAACGACGGGGGGGTTCACTTCGCGTAGTAATCCGCGTTGATCTGGATGTATTTCGACCACTCCTTCGGAAGGTCCTCTTCGGGGTAGATCGCCTGCACCGGGCACTCATCCACGCACAGGCCGCAGTCGATGCAGGTGTCGGGATCGATGAAGAGCTGGTCGGTGGGGCCGAAATCCGGCTCATCCTTGGTGGGATGGATGCAATCGACGGGGCAGACCTCGACGCAGGAGGCGTCCTTGGTGCCGATGCAGGGTTCAGCGATGATGTGGGCCATGAAGCGGGACGTCCCGTGATCGAATGCGAGTGAAGAGGGTCACTATAGCGGCAGAGCATCGCTGAATCACGGGTTGGCACGCGTCACAAAAAGGGAACGGGGCCGGCTTGTGGCCGGCCCCGTACATGTGTTTCGCTCGTTGCCGCGATCCGTCGGAGCGTCCCGCGACAGTCAAAAGAGGTTGTCGGAGAAGTTGATGGAACGGTGCCGGGCCCGAGGCCCGGGTTGAAGGTGGCTTTTGATCAGGCCTTCTTGGCCCGACGACGGCGAGTTGCCTTCTTGGCCGTGCTCTTCTTGGCCCGTCTCTTCGTGGCGCGTTTCTTCTTGGCCATGGTTGACCTCCATAGTTTTCGCTAGCGTGTGTCGGAGTTCGAAGAAGCGAAACACATCCCGGCGGACCGACCGCCAAGACAATGTTTTACTAGTATCGGACGCGAAATCAAATCGCCTTGACAGAAAATGTGAAGGAAAATCCTTCACTCGACTTCGGAGACCGAACGTGATTCGACTCGTCATCAACGGCGCGCTCGGCAGAATGGGCCGCTGCATGATCGCGCTCGCGTCGGAAGATCCGCGCTTGCAAGTAGTTGCGGAAATCGACATCGACGGCCCCGTGCGCGGGAGCGAAGCGCTCGAGCACGGCCCGATCGACGCCGTCATCGATGTATCGAGCGATCTGGGCGCGCAGCGCGCCATCGAGATTTCACGCCTTCACCGCGCCGCCCTGCTCGTCGCCACCACGGCCCTGAGCGAGCGGACACGCGGCCTGCTCGACGACGCCGCCGCGTCCGTGGCGGTGATGGTCGCCTCCAATCTGGCGCCCGGCGTGGCGGTGATGAAGCACCTCGCCGCCCTCGCCGCCACGCTTTTGGGACCGGAATATGACCTCTCGCTCGCCGAGCACCACCATGCCGCGAAGAAGGATGCGCCCTCCGGCACCGCGCTCAGCATTCGCGACGCCATCGCCCGCGCTTCCGGACGGATGATTCCTTCCGATCAGATCTTCAGCGGGCGCGGAGGCGACGTCATCGGCGAACACACGCTGCGGCTGGCGGGGCCGGGCGAATACCTTGAAATCGCACACCGCGCCACCACGCGCGATCTCTTCGCGCGCGGCGCCCTACGCGCTATCGAATGGCTGGTGGAGCAGCCCCCCGGGCGCTACACCATCGAACAGATGCTGGGATTCAAAGGGATGCAACCACTGAGGCACAGAGACACAGAGAAGACAGGATGAAGCACAAAGTTGAAGCGTTGAAGAGGTGCTCAACCGACAGGACGCCCACGTTCATCGAACCTGGGTTTCCGGCTCGTTGAAATCAATTCCTCTCTGTTCCGTGTCTCTGTGGGTCTGTGGCTCTGTGGCTCTGTGGCTCTGTGGTTGCATACGGCATCCAATCATCGCGCGTATTCGGAGACGATCGAGCTGATCGCCGTGCTGTTCACCTGGTTGTAGAGCGACACCGTTTCGACATCGGTCAATCCGGCGGGGATGCGGGCGCGAATGATGCCCTGATACGGGTTGTACCAGAATGCCGCCAGCGAACGGTCATCGCCCGTAATCGATCGGGGATGTTGCAGGTGACGGTCCTGCGGACCGATCACCTCGACCCACGGCCGGCCGTCGGACAGCAGCAGGTTGCGCGGCTGCTGCAGCGGGAACCATTGCGGATCGATGGTGCGCGGCCAGCCCGCATCCGTCAGCTCCACCTTTTCCATGGCGATCTGCACCTTCAGGTGCTGCTCGATCTGATGGATGGCCTCGCGCGTGGCTTTGATCTGCCCGGCGTGCTCCTCGCGCTGCCGATTGTACATCACCACGCCGACAAGGATGCCCGCGAGCATGAGGGCCACCAGAGCATCGATGATCAGCCGCATGCGCTTCCTCTCCGGTCTTCTGCATTCGACACCAACCCCGGCCAGTGCCGGGCGGGCCTCTCTTCATCGGCTCGCCGGCGACACGGCGGAACCACCGGGGCGCTCCCCGCGGTTTCGACGATTCCTTCTGTATGATCTCTGCCGCATGCACCGGGCCGTGGGATGCCCGGAGGTGGGCGGATCGTCCGGAAACACCAGCCTCAGTCCAAGAGAATCGACGTCATGGATTCGATCACCACTGCCACTCTTGACTGCGGGGCCGTTCTGCTGGTGGAGCACATCGGCGCTGCCGCCTCCGCAGCGATGACGTGGCTGCTGCCCGTGGGGTCGGCGGGCGATCCCGAGGACGGGCTGGGCGAATCGGCGGTGCTCAACGAGTTCACTTCGAGAGGAGCAGGCGGGCTTTCCAGCCGCGAGCACAGCGATGCCCTCGACCGCGCGGGCGTGCAGCGGAGCAGCCACATCGGCACACACCATCTGACGCTCGCCGCCACGTTCCTCGGTTCCCGCACGGCGGAGGTGCTGCCTCTCTTTGCCTCGATCGCCACCGACCTCTCGCTGGATGAGGATGGACTCGAGCCCGCGAAGAGCCTGTGCGTTCAGGCGATCGAATCACTCAAGGACGATCCCCAGCACCTGGCGATGCTTCGATTGAAGGAGCGGCACCTGCCCGCTCCCTTCAACCGCGATGGCTATGGCGATGCCAAGCACATCGCCGGCCTGACTGTGACTGGGCTGCGGGCTGCGTGGAAACGCCGATGCGTGCCACGCGGAACGATCATCGCGCTCGCGGGCGCGGTCGATGCGGGCACAGTTCGCGGGCAGTTTGATCGACTCCTCACCCCCTGGAGGGGTGAAGAGCGCGAGATCGCGGATGCAGGTCCCGCGCGGCGGGGAATCGGCCACGACCAGGAACCTACAGCGCAGGCGCACATCGGCCTTGCGTGGGATGCGCCCCGCGAGGCCGACATGAATTCGATGGTCGAGCGGATTGCGGTCAACGTGCTGAGCGGTGG
>Ga0326597_10000776_pt1 | contig 54587 bp, 48 predicted proteins | sample RVTome_12_FD_203789 | JGI IMG/M metagenome (GOLD analysis project Ga0326597, IMG submission 203789) | Soil microbial communities from uranium-contaminated site in the Upper Colorado River Basin, Wyoming, United States - RVT100D185 | ecosystem: Environmental > Terrestrial > Soil > Contaminated >... | reverse complement strand
GCGCTTCAACCACCCGCGCGACGTCGTGAAGGTCGGCGACAAGGTCAAGGTCGAAGTCCTCGATATGGACCTTGAGCGCGAGCGGATCAACCTGTCGATGAAGTCGCTCGTGGCCAACCCGTGGGATGACGTCCTCGCTCGGTACCAGATCGGCGAGCGCGTCTCGGGTAAGGTCACCAACCTCACGCAATTCGGCTCGTTCGTCGAGATCGAGCCCGGTCTCGAGGGACTCATCCACGTCAGCGAAATGAGCTGGACGAAGCGGATCCGTCACCCCAAGGAAGTGCTGACCGAGGGCGACGAAGTCGAGGCGATGATCCTCAAGATCGATACCAGTCAGCAACGTATCTCGCTCGGTCTCCGTCAGACCCAGCCCGATCCGTGGAGCTCGCTTCCGGATCGCTACCCGCCTGGAACGGAGATCACGGGACCGATCACCGGAATCACCGACTTCGGCGTGTTCATGGAGATCGAGGAGGGCATCGAAGGACTCGTGCACATCAGCGAGCTTGCGCACGAGCACATCGAGAGCATCACCGATCACTTCCAGCGCGGGGATGAAGTCACCGCCGTGATCCTGAACATCGACCCGGTCGAGCAGCGTGCGAGCCTCTCTCGCAAGCGCCTGTTGCCGTACACGGCAACCAGCCTCGACGCGATGCCGACCGGAGCCCCCGCAGCCCGCGGAGGCCAGCGCAAGGGGCGCCGTGGCGGCAGGCGCAGTGCCGAGATCGACTACGACTACAGCTACGCCGACACCGGCGGTGGCCAGTCGCGCACGACTACCAAGCTTGGTGACGTGTACGCGGACCTGTTCGCACAGTTCGGCCTTGGAGAAGGGCAGGAACAGGAAGATGCCGAGCAGCCGGCAGCTTCGTCCAAGAAGACCGCCGATGCCGATGCGGCCAGCCCGACCGACGACACCGAAAGCCCGGCCGCAGACGCAGAGACGAGCGAAGTCCCTGCCGACGCTGCAAGCGGAGCCACGAGCGACACGACTAGCGACACGACTAGCGTCACGACTAGTGACACGAAAAGTGACGCTATGAGCGACTCCGTGGCCGCTGAAGAGGGCGCCCCGGCCGCCGAAGCGGTCGTTGCCGAAGCCGAGGTCGAGCCCCGCTCGAAGCCGAAGCAGGAAGCCACGACCGACTCGACGGAGGCCGAAGGTGGCGAAGAGAATGCTATCGACGCCGCCGAAGCTGCTGCACTGCTGACCGCAGCGTTCCGCGACGGCAAGCGGCCGAAAAAGGACGAGGACGAGCCAACGCCCTGAGTGCTTGACAGCCAGGCCCTGAGAATCGCCGCGCCCACTACGGGCGCGGCGATTCTTCGTTGCGATCACATACGGCGCAAGCGATCGATCCGCTCGTCGATCGGAGGGTGGGTCGACCACCAACCGAAGGCGTTCAGACGCGCCACCGGGTTGACCAAGAACATGTGTCGGACCCCTTCGCTCACCGCCAACGGCTTGCCATCGTAATCGCGAAGCTTCTCTAGCGCTCGCGCCAAGCCTTCGGGGTTGCGCGTAATGTACGCGCCGGTGGCGTCGGCAAGGTACTCGCGCTTGCGACTGACGGCGAAGTGCAGCAGCGTCGCCATGATCGGCGCCAGGACCACCAGAACGAAGACTGCTATCAGCGCCACCGCCTGGCCGCGGCCAGCGCCGGTGCTCCTGCGGCGACCGAAACGCATCCAGCGCCAAACCAGGTCGCGGAGCACCACGATCGCGCCGACGGTCGCAGCGAGGAACGAAAGGAAGCGTATGTCGTAGTTTCGGATGTGCGCCATCTCGTGCGCGACGACGCCCTCCAACTCTTCCCGATCGAGTCGCTCGAGCATGCCCGTCGTCACGGCGATCGCAGCTCGCGAAGGATCGCGGCCGGTCGCGAAGGCGTTCGGAGCAGGGTCGTCGATCACGAACACGCGCGGTGCCGGAACGCCAGCTCCGATCGCGACGGCCTCAGAAACATTGACGAGGTAGCGCTGCTCGTCCCGCGTCGCCCGGCGGGCTCCGGCCGCTGCGAGGGCGATCCGGTCGCTGTACGCCCACGCCACCCCGCTCTGAACCCCTGCCACGCTGACCGCTACCGCAACGAACAACCCGGCCGCGGCCGGGTCGAACGCCAGCGCCAACAGCCAAGCCACTAGCGCGAACAGCGCTGCGAGCAGCGCGAACAACAGTAGCGAGGCACGCCGGTTCGCTGCCTGGGTCGCGTACAGGTCGATCCTCCGGCCGGTGACCCGGTCGGTCAGGACGTCCGGTACGCGCGAACCATCAGGCTGCGACACGCATCAACTCAGGCAAACGACACCTGGGGCGTCTGACGGTCCTCCTGCGGAACCTCGAGGAACACGTGCTCCTTCTTCCCCATCGGACCAGCCAAAAGAACTCCGGGAACGGTCTCGATGGCGTTATTGAACTGCAGGACGGCGTCGTTGTAGAACTGGCGCGCATAGGCGATCTTGTTCTCGACCGACGACAGTTCTTCCTGCAACATCTGGAAGTTCTCGCTGGCCTTCAGTTCCGGGTAGGCTTCGCTGATCGCGAACAGCCGGCCCAACGCCTGACTCATCATGTTCGCCGCGGCGGCACCCTCGTCCGGCGTCTTCGCACCCATCATCGCCTGACGCGACTTGGCGACCATTTCGAAGGTCGACTGCTCATGAGACGCGTAACCCTTTACTGTCTCGACGAGGTTCGGTACCAGGTCCGAGCGGCGCTTCAACTGAACGTCGATCTGGCTCCAGGCGTTCTCGAAGCGGTTCTCCAGCGTGATGATCCGGTTGTAGATGGAAACGACGAATGCGACCAAAGCCGCAAGAACGACCAACGTGATCCAGAAACCCATCGCGACCTCCTTACAGACAGTCTATGTCACACATACGGCCGTCGCAGTGCGGTTCGGCAAGCCCTGCCGCGGGCGGCGTTCGGTTCCCGAGGCGATCTAGCGGGCGCGATCCCGGCTTCGGATCACACCGCCACCGAGTAGCCGGTCACCGTCGTAGACGACCATCGACTGCCCCACTGTCACGGCGAATTGCGGCTGGTCGAACCGTACCTGCATGGTGCCGTCGTGCAGCGTCACGTCAGCGGGAACTGGACGCTGCCGGTAGCGGACCTGGACCGAGCGACGACCGGCGAACTCTTCGGCCTCGCACAACAGGTTCACACGGTCCGCCGTCGCCTCGTTCCAGAGACACCAGTCGCGCGGACCGACTACGACGGTGTTCGTCTCCGGTTCGAGGTCGATGACGAAGCGAGGCTCGTGCGACTTGAACAGTCCCAGACCGCGCTTCTGCCCGACGGTGTAGAAAGGCACTCCGTCGTGGCGACCGACGACTTCGCGTTCCCGCGCGAGGTCTACGACGGGTCCAGGCATAGCGTTGCTGTGCTCGCGAAGGTGCTGTTGAACCGACTCCGCCACGAAGCACAGACCCGACGAGCTCTTCTTGTAGGCGGTCGCGAAGCCACGCTGGGCGGCAATGGCGCGCACCTCGTCCTTACGCAACTCGCCCAACGGGAACAGCAGGAACGGAAGCAGCGAGCGTGGCAGCGCCCACAGGAAGTACGTCTGGTCCTTGTCGTCGTCTAGGCCGCGGTGCAGCTCAGGTCCGTCCTGCCCATCCACTCGGCGAACGAAGTGTCCTGTCGCCATGAACGATGCGCCCAACGCCTTGGCGCGGGCCGCGAAGCGTCCGAACTTGATCTCGCGGTTGCACCAGACGCAGGGGTTGGGCGTCTCGCCCTTCTCGTAGCTGGGAACGAAAGGTTCGACCACGACATCGTCGAACGTCTCGCGCGCGTCGAGCATGTAGAAGGGGACCTCGAGCTTGTCGGCGATGCGACGCGCGTCGTACGACGCCTGCGGACTGCAGCACAGGTCGTACGCTCCAGCCTTGCGGTCGTCCGGCCAGAAGCGAAGCATCGAACCCACCACGTCGAAGCCGGCATCGTGCAGCAGCGCCGCGGCGACCGACGAGTCGACACCACCCGACATGCCGACCAGGACCTTCGCTGCCCGAACGGCTTCCCCGCTCTTCGTCACTCCTTGCGTCACACGGGCGGTCGGTACTGTCACGGCTGAACATGGTAGCCGACGGCGACGCTCACCGGCCAGCGTCCGCGCGACGTAGACGCATCGGTTGGTATCCTCGTGCCGGAGGCTCCCGTGAAGATCGGTCGCATCGTGCAGCTCTCGACCCTGGGGGTCGTACTCGTCTACATCGGGATCGTGCAGAACGCCAACCCGGCACCCCTGGCGCTACCGGGCCTGGTGCCACTGCCCCTGTGGATGGTGCTGCTTCTCACCGCCGTGGCCGCGTTCCTGTCCGGTTGGGTACCGGCCGCGCTTCGCGGTTGGCGCCGTGGACGGGAGGCGCGGCGGCTCGAGCGTCGCGTCGCCGAACTCGAGTCGCACGTGCCCAGCTACGATCGACTTAGCTCAGCACCGATAATCCCCGACCGAGTCGCTGAACCTGAACCGGGCGATGGGTCCGAGGCTTCCAGCGGGCATGCGTCCAAACGTCTGCGGCCGAAAGGGTGACTGCTCCGCAGCGCGAAACGAAGGCTCGCGAGTCGGTCGTTCAGCCGGGGCAGCCAACCGACCGGCCTGTGCTGCGGTGGAGCGTCCGGCCACCAGGAGCACCGGACGTCATCGAGGCGATCGTTCGCACGGTCGGCGTGCCGCCGTTGTTGGCGTCGGCCCTGCACGCGCGAGGTCTCGACCAAGCGACGGTAGGGGCCGCGCTCGATACGCCCCTCGCTCCGTCGACCATCCCGACGCTCGCGGCTGCGGCGGACCGACTGTCGGTGGCACTAAAGCGCAAGGAACGCATCCTGATCCACGGAGATTACGACGCCGACGGGATTACCGGCGCGGCTGTGCTACTTCTGGGGCTTCGCTCGCTCGGTGCGAACGTCGAGGCGTTCCTACCCAACCGACTCACCCACGGGTACGGCGTGCACGCCGAGCTGGTTCCGGACCATGCGGCGCGCTGCGAACTGTTCGTCACGGTCGACTGCGGCGTGACCAACCTCAGCGAGGTAGCAGAGCTGCGCGCGACAGGTGTCGATGTAATCGTCACCGATCACCACACGCCGGGCGACCGGTTCCCCGACGCGCTGGTGGTGCACCCCCGTGTCGCGGCCGACGGCGTAACGGTGGCGCTAGCGTCGCCGATCGCTGGCTCTGAGCCGACCGGCTCGGGGATCGCGTTCCAGCTCCTTTGGGCGCTGCACCGGCGGCTCGAGATCGAGGATCCCCTCGAGTACGCCGACCTAGCGGCTATAGGCACGATCGCGGACGTCGCGCCCCTACTTGGCCCCAACCGGGCGCTGGTTCGCGAGGGGCTCGCGCGGATGGCGGACTCGGCCTGGCCCGGTGTCCGCGCAGCGCTCAAGCAAGCTCGGGTTCGTGACGCCCCGACGGCGCGGGACGTCGCCTTCGCGCTGGCGCCACGGCTGAACGCGGCGGGTCGACTGGGTGAACCCGAGCGTGGCCTCGAACTGTTGACGTCGAGCAGCGAGCGCAAGGCAAGCGAGTTGGCCGTCTACCTAGACGCCCGAAACGACGAGCGACGGCGGATCCAGGACGAGATGTTCCTAGCTGCCCTCGCTCGCGCCGACCACGAGGCGCCAGCGATAGTCGTGGCCGACGACGATTGGCACCCCGGTGTGATGGGCATCGTGGCCAGCAAGCTCTTGGAGCGCTTCTATCGGCCGGTGTTCATCCTGGCGCGAGGGCAGGGAAGCGTCCGCAGCACGCCTGGTATCTCGGCCGTGGCGGCGCTCCGTGCCGCTGCGCCGCACCTGCGCCGCTACGGGGGGCACGAGGCGGCGGCAGGGTTCACGATCGACGCTTCGGAGCTAGCCGCCTTCCGCGACCGGATCTACCGGTTCGTCGCGTCGCACCCGGCACCGGTACCGAGCGTCGCGGTCGATGCGCTGCTCGATCCAACCCAGCTGGACGAGGATCTCTGGCGTAGCGTGCGTGGACTCGAGCCGTACGGCGAAGGCCACCCACCACCACGGTTCGCGATCTGCGGGCCGCTCCAGGCGTCGCGAGCAGTGGGCAGGGAGGATCGCCACCTTCAACTGCGCTTGCAGGACGTACGGGGCGTGGCATGGAACCTCGGCGAGCGGGCGCGCCGCCTGCGGCCGGGTCTCGCGGTCCAGCTCGCCGCTACCGTTCGCGAGAACGCCTGGAACGGTCGCCGCTCGATCGAGTTCGTCGCTGACGACGTTCGAGTGTCCGAACCGTTGGCGCTGGCGATGGCGCCGGCGGGTGGCGAACGGAGCGTGGCGGCGGCCGTCCGCCGCGGCCAACCGCCCGAGCCGGGGGAGGCGCGGGTGCTGAGGTCGGTGCCGCTCGGTGAGGATCCGTTGCGAGCGCACGAACCGTTGGCCGCACTGTTGAACAGGCCAGCTTCGCTCTGGTTCGACCTCGACCTGGAGGCGCAGACCGAGATGCAGCGTGCTGCGCGTCGCTACCCGACCGTTCACGAGGTCCGCACCGCCTGGGCGACCTGGCGACGCGGGGGACGCCCACAACTCCAGCCGGACGCGATCGATCTTGCCAGGCGGATCCTCGGAGAGCTCGGACTGCTCGACGCGAACGGCGAGCCGCATGCGGGTGACCGGCGAGACCCCTACGCCTCGGAAACGCTGGTGACAGGGCTGTTGCAGCGTTACCGGATCGAGACCTTGCTGAACGCGTACCGCCATCTCGACGACGCTGGCTTCGAGCGCGTCACCGGGTTGCTCTACGGCGTGCTGCAACCCGACCCGACCGGGTCGACGGCCCTGCATTGACGCTCTGCGAACAGCGCGGGAGGGCCGTCCGGTGCGTGCGATACTTGTCGCCATGACCGTACCCGCGCAACCGACCGCCCCTCCTGCGGACGCTGCCCGCGACAGCCTCGAGGCCGAGCTTCGGCGTGACGTTCGGGGCGAGGTTCGCTTCGACGCGCGTGCTCGTGCGCTGTACGCGACCGACGCCAGTCCGTACGAGCTCGAGCCGATCGGGGTGGTTGTTCCGATCGACCGCGACGACGTCGTGACCTGCGTCCGCACCTGCGCCCGTCATCGCGTGCCGGTCCTACCACGCGGTGGTGGCACCAGTCTCGCCGGACAGACCGTCGGTCGGGCGGTGGTGCTGGACGTGAGCAAGCACATGACTCAGGTCCTCGAGGTGGACGTAGAGGGGCGCACGGCGACGGTAGAGGCGGGTGTGATCCGCGACCAGCTCAATGCGCTTCTTGCTCCGCACGGCCTGCAGTTCACGCCCGACGTGAGCACCACCAACCGGGCCGCGCTCGGGGGAATGGTCGCGAACAATTCGGCTGGGACACGCTCGATCAAGTACGGCAAGTCGGTCGATCAGGTGATCAGGATGACGGTCGCCCTGTCGGACGGAAGCGTGGTGACGTTGCGCGAGCTCGATGTGGCGGCGCTCGACCAGGTCTGTGAGCAGGACGACCTCGAGGGCGAGATCCATCGCTCGGTGCGCCGCATCGTGCACGAACACGAGCCGGCAATCGTGGAGCGCTACCCGAAGGTGATGCGCCGGGTGGGAGGCTACAACCTCGACGAGCTTATTCCTCCCGCGCCTTTCAACCTCGCCAAACTGGTGTGCGGGTCGGAAGGTACGCTGGCCGTGATCCTCGATGTCACGGTGGCGCTGCACCCGGTTCCTGCCCGGCGGATGCTGGCGTTGTTGCACTTCGACTCGCTCGCTGCGTCGCTCGAAGCGGTTCCGTTCATCAACAGGCACGGGCCGTCGGCGGTCGAGTTGATGGACCGCGGACTGTTCGAGTTGGGGCGCAGGAATGCCGCGTTGGGGCGTTTGCTAGGGTGGCTCGAGGGCATGCCGGAGGCGGTGCTGCTGGTCGAGTTCGACGGCGCCAATGAGGACCAGGTGCGCAGGGGCCTGAGGGCGCTACTGGCCGACACGGAGGTGCAAACGCGGGTCTACCACGTGCACGAAGCGTGGAGCGACGGCGAACAGCAGGAAATCCTACAGTTTCGCAAGGACGGCCTCGGCATCTACGCCACGGTGGAGGGGCGGCACAAGCCGACACCGTTCATCGAAGACGCCGCCATCCCGCTCGAAAGCCTGGCGGAGTACATCCCGTTGGTGCAAAAGCTGTGCCGCGACATGGGGGTCGAGACGGTGTTCTACGGTCACGCTTCGGTCGGGGTGATCCACACCCGTCCGCTGTTGGACCTGAAGACTGCTGAAGGGGTCGAGCAGTACCAACGGATCTCGGGCGGCGCGTTCGAGCTGGTTCGGCGCTTCGGCGGTGCCTGGTCTGGCGAGCATGGCGACGGCCTGATCCGCAGCCAGAAGAACCGCGAGCTGTTCGGAGACGAGCTGTACGAAGCGTTCCGCGAGGTCAAACGCGCCTTCGATCCGTACAGCCTGATGAACCCCGGCAAGATCGTCGATGCGCCACCGATGACCGAGGGGCTGCGCTACGGGGACGGCTATCCGGCGGTCGAGCTACCGACCGTCTTCGACTTCGGACCGGACGGCTACCTTGGTGCAGTCGAGGCGTGCACCGGCGTGGGCGCCTGCCGCAAGGTGGACGTCGGCACGATGTGCCCTAGCTACATGGCCACGCGCGACGAGGACCACTCCACCCGCGGACGGGCGAACGTCCTGCGGCAGGCGTTGAACGGGCGCATGCCGGGCGGACTCACCTCACGCGAGGTGTACGACACCTTGGACCTGTGCCTAGAGTGCAAGGCGTGCAAAGCGGAGTGCCCCAGCAAGGTCGACATGGCCAAGCTCAAGTACGAGTTTCTCCAGCAGCACCACGATGCGCACGGCCTTCCGCTGGCGACCTGGGCGATCGCGAACGTCGGTAAGGTCGCTCCCGTCGGGCGGGCGTTGGCTCCGCTGGCGAACGCGCTACTGCCGCTCGCGCCGGTCCGGTGGCTGATCGAGCGCCTGCTGGGGGTCGATCGGCGTCGCGAGCTGCCGGCCTACGCGGACGAGAGCCTGGTTGGCTGGTTCGAGCGGCGCGAGCGGTATTCGGCGCCTGCCAGCGGACCGAGTCGCGTGGCGTTGTTCGCCGACACCTGGACGATGTTCAACGACACCGGACCGGGGCGTGCGGCGGTGGCGGTGCTGGAGGCGCTCGGCTACACGGTCGAGTTGGTGCCGTACGGCTGCTGCGCCCGGCCGCAGATTAGCAAGGGCTTGCTGCGCGTCGCGCAGCGGGCGGCGAAACGAAACGTCGCGCGACTGCTTCCCTACGTGCAGGAGGGCGTGCCGGTGGTCGGGCTGGAGCCGTCGTGCATGACGGCGTTCCAGGACGACTATCGCGACCTGCTTCCCGGGCAGGAGACCGACGAGGTCGCCGGGCATGTGCAGATGATCGAGGCTTTCCTCGCCAAGGAGTGGACCAGGGGGCGTATCGACCCGTCGCTCGTCTTCGAGAGGTCCGCAACGCCGGCCATGCTGCACGGCCACTGCCAGCAGAAGGCGGTGACGGGCACAGCAGCGAGCCGCGCGCTGCTCGAGTGGATCTCGGATGAGGTGAGCGAGGTAGACGCAGGTTGCTGCGGGATGGCCGGCAGCTTTGGGTACGGGCACTTCGAGCTGTCGATGGAGATCGGCGAGCGTCGCCTATTCCCCGCCGTGCGGGCGCACCCTGGTGCGACCGCGGCCGACGGGTTCAGCTGCCGTCATCAGATCCAGGATGGGGCCGGCGAACGCGCCCGGCACGTGGTCGAGCTGCTCCACGCCGCGCTCAGGGAACCGCGACCCGAGGGATCGCCGCAGGCAGGCGACTGACGAACTCGTTGTTGAGCGCGCTGGAGACCTCGGAGAACGAGGCGACCGAGATCGCCTGGTGCTTCTGCCGGCCGACCAGCACGACCTCGTCACCCACATCGACGGCGGGCACGTCGGTCACGTCGACCATGGTGACGTTCATGTTGACGAGCCCAACGATCGGGGCCTTCCTGCCCCGCACCAGCACATGGCCCCGGTTCGAGAGTGCACGGGGATAGCCGTCGGAGTAGCCGACGGGCAACACCGCCACGACCATGTCGCGGGAAGCCTGGTAGGCGGTGCCGTAGCCGACGAAATCTCCGGCGGAGACGTCCTTGAGGTCCATCACGTCGGTCTTCCAGGTCAGCACGCGCTTGAGCGGATTGTCGTGCTCCTTGCCGGTCTGCATCAGGTGAACGTTGTAGACGTCCGGGCTGGGCCAGAAACCGTACTGGGCGGTACCGATCCTCACCATGTCCATAACCGTTTCGGGGAATGCCAGAGCGGCAGCCGAGCAGGCTACGTGCCGGAGCTTGGGGTGCACCCCGGCGGCGTGGGTGCGCTGCTCGAACGCTGCGAACCGTTGCTGCTGCCGGACGATGCGGAAACGGTTGGCGAGCGACTCTATCCCGGCGAAGTGGGTGGCCAGTCCTTCGAACGACAACTCGCTCGGGTGGTCGCGAATCAGCCGCAGCGCCTCGTCGAAAGGACCTGCGGTGAGCCCGTTGCGATTGCCGCCGGTCTCCACCTCGAGATGCACCCGGGCGGGCCGCCCGAGCTGCCGGGCGACACGAAGCGCTCCGTGCAGGCGACCGATGTCGAAGACGAAGAAGTCGAGGTCGCGTTGGATCACCCACGGCAGGTCCTCGGGGTAGAGGATCCCCATGATCATGATCCTGCCCGGCTCGCGCCGCGCGGCCAGTACTTTCAGCGCCTCGTGGCTCGAGGCGACCGCGAAGTGTCGCACGCCGGCGCGCTCGGCCATCGGTACGAATGCCTCGATGCCGTGCCCGTAAGCGTTGGCCTTGACGACCGAGGAGAGGATCGGACCCGCGCCGATCTTGCTGCGCAGGAATCGCAAGTTGGTGGCGAGCGCACGCTGACTGAGGGTGATGCGGGAGGAGTGGCGGGGGTTGCGAAGCTCCTCGATCATCACATCGCGTCGGGCGCTTCGATACCGAGCAGCGCCAGGCTGTCGGCCAGGGTCCGTCGCACTGCGGCGACCAGGGCCAGGCGGGCTTCCCGTCGTCCGGGTTCGGCACGCAATACCGAGGTGTCGGGGCGGCCGTCCGGACCGCGGTGGTTGTAGTAACCGTTCCAGGCGGTGGCGAGGTCCAGCGCGTACTGCGCCACCAGGTGCGGGGCAAGTTCACGCGCGGCATGCGCTCGCACCGAAGTGAAGCGAGCGACGGTGCGGGCCAGCTTCAGCTCGAGCTCTCCGAGCAGCGAGTGATCGGCGTCGGCGACGTCGAGGCCGACCGCTGTCGCCCCGCGGAGGATGCTGGCGGCGCGCGCGTGGGCGTACTGCACGTACGGCGCGCTGTCGCCCTGTAGGTTGAGCGCCTGCTCCCAACGGAAGTCGATCACTCGTTTCGCTTCGCTCTTCAGCATCGCGAAGCGTAGCGCTCCGAGGCCCACCTGGCGGGCGACGTCGACCGCATCGGCCAGGTCGGGGTTCTTCTCCTCCACCACCGCATGGGCGCGGCGAGCCGCTTCGTCCATCACCGCGTCGATGGCCAGCGTGATCCCCTTGCGGCCGCTCATCGGCCTGCCCTCGAGGGTGACGACCTCGTAGGCGAGGTGCTTGCTGTTGCGGTAAGCCTCGACCCCCTCGTCGGTGCCGGATAGCGCCAGGGCGGCCCGGACCAGCGTCTGCGGATGGCTCTGCCGGACATCGATGACGTTGACGATCTCCTGAGCGCCCGCGAAGGTGTGGCCGTCAGGGTGAGGATCGCCGCCCGGCATGCTGGTCCAGAGGGTGGCTCCGCTCGGCTGCGTCGCGAACGGCGCATAGCCGAGGCCCTCGAAGATGCCGGCCTTCCAGAACTGGTACCCGACGTCCTTGGCGAGGTACATGGCGTTGCCGTCGCTGCGGACCAGCACCACCGTCGACTCCTCGAGGCCAGGAAGGAACTCGCCGACCTCCATCACCAGCGCGCCGGCGTACTTGCCTTCCTGCGGCCGGCTCGCGTACGGACTGTCCTCGAGAACCGCGAGGCCACGCGCCAGGAAGCCCGAGGTGACGACGTCCGACTCCCAGACGAGCAGGTCGTACTCGGCGCCGAGCGCCCAGAAAGTCTGGAGTTGAGCGTGGACGATGCGAGCGACGCGGTCGCGTAACTCGCCGCGCTCGAGGCGGTGCATGGTGTCACGGACGCCGGTTTCGATCGTGTCTGGGTCCAGTTCCTTCGCCTCGCCGAGGCGCACGTAAAGGTGCCCGTACCAGTGATCGAGTTTCTCCTCGCCATCCCACTCCTCGCCGAAGAACTCGGCTGCGAACAGGCTTTCCGCCGCCTGTCGTCCGGTGTCGTCGATGTAGTTCTGGACCTCGACTTCGTAACCGTCGGCGCGGAGGATGCGGGAAACCGCGTCGCCGAGCACGATGTTGCGCAGGTGCCCGACGTGCGCCTCCTTGTTCGGGTTGACGCTGGTGTGTTCGACCACGACCTTCAGCCCCCGTCGAGGTGCCGAGGGAGTGGTGTCGACGACGTCGCGGACGAAGGTCGCCGGGTCGAGGAAGACGTTGATGTACGGGCCGATCGCCTCGGCGCGGAGCACGCCGCGGGGCGGCTCGAAGGCGGCGACGATGTCGTTGGCGATGTTCGCCGGAGGGCGCCCCAGCTGCCGCGCCAGCGAGAAGGCGACGGGGGTGCCGTAGTCGCCCGGCTTGCCGTCCGGCACCTCTTGGATCGGTATCTCTGGCGGCTCGCTGACGAGGTCGGCGATCGCGGCCGCAAAGGCGGCGGAGAGTGCGTCATGGACGTCGTTCATCGCCGCGAAGGGTAGCACGGGGGCCCATCTGGCGCCCCCGCTTCGGTCGACCGGCGAATCGCGTCTATACTGGCCGGACGGGCCGGTGGCGCGGTGGCCTAGCTTCCATAGCGACTCCGCACCGACCGTGTACACTTGACACGTGCCGACTCAGATTTATCGCATTGACACACTCACACGGACCCGGCGCCCGGCGCCCGTCCCCAGCCGTTCCCGCGAAGAAGGAGCCGACCATGCCTGACGCCCCGAGCGAACCTCGCTTCGACGCGCCGATCCCAGTCTGCCCGGTCCGCGGCTCGGTCCTCTACCCCAGCATGGTCATGCCGATCGACGCCGGAAGAGCCATCAGCATCCGCGCGATCAACACCGCCCTGGACCGTGACCGCACCATCGTGATCGTGAGCCAACGCGACCGCGAGACCGAAGAGCCGAGCCCTACCGACCTGTTCGACGTCGGAACCGTGTGCACCATCATGCGGATGAAGAAGAACCCCGACGGCAGCATCCAGATGCTGGTACGTGCTGTCGGTCGCGTTCGGATCGACGCGTACCACGCCTCGACCGGCCTGATCGAGGCCGAACTGTCTCCTTACGATGTCGAAGATGGCGACGAGACCGTGGTCGCCGCGACCTTCCGCGAGCTCAAGGAGAAGTTCTCCGACCTGCTCGAAGCGGGCAGCCGCGGCATTCAGGCCGAGGTCGCGCAGTTCATCCTCAACCTCGAGGATCCGGGACAGTTCGCCGACTACGTCGCCTACCACCTCGACTTCCGTCTCGAAGACAAGCAGGCCGTACTCGAAGCAGCCACCATCGCCGACCGGCTTCGCAAGGTGCTGGTGCTGATCGACACCGAGATCGAGCTGCAGGAGACCCAACGTCGGCTTCAGCGCGAGGTCAAGGAAGAGATCGACCGCAATCAGCGCGAGTACTTCTTGCGCGAGCAGATCAAGGCGCTTCAGAAGGAGCTTTCCGGCAGCGACGACGAGGAGGACGAGGTCGAGTCGTTCCGTGAAAGGCTCGAGGAGGCCGGCCCGCCAGAAGAGGTGATGAAAGAGGCGCAGCGCGAGTTGAACCGCCTCTCGCGCATGCACCCCGACAGCGCCGAGGCGTCGGTGATCCGCACCTACCTGACGACCCTGGCCGAGCTGCCGTGGAACCACCGTTCCGAGGACGTGCTGGACATCGCGGCTGCCACAGGCGTGCTCGAAGAGGACCATTACGGTTTGGAGAAGGTCAAGGACCGTGTCCTCGAGTACCTCGCCGTCCGCACCCTCAAGGCCAGGAAGGCAGCTAAGGGCGAGCTGGACGAGGGCGAGGTCAACAAGGGCCCGATCCTGCTTTTCGTCGGCCCACCCGGCGTCGGCAAGACCTCGATCGCCAGGTCTGTCGCCAAGGCGCTCGGCCGCGAGTACGTCCGCATCAGCCTCGGTGGCGCTCGCGACGAGTCCGACATCCGCGGCCACCGCCGCACCTACATCGGCTCGATGCCCGGCCGCATCCTGCAAGGGATCCGCACTGCCGGTACCAAGAACCCGGTGTTCCTGCTCGACGAGGTCGACAAGCTCGGCGTCTCCTACCAGGGCGACCCGTCCTCGGCACTACTCGAGGTGCTTGACCCCGCCCAGAACAACACCTTCGTCGATCACTACCTCGGCGTGCCTTTCGACCTGTCCGAAGTGCTGTTCGTCGCCACCGCCAACTACGCCCAGCAGATCCCCGAAGCGCTCATGGACCGGATGGAAACGATCGAGTTCTCCAGCTACATCGAGCAGGAGAAGCTCGAGATCGCCAAGCGCTACCTGCTGCCACGGCAGCTGCGCGAGAACGGGCTCGAGCCGAGGCAGCTCAACATCAGCGACGGCGCGATTTCGAAGGTGATCGCCAGCTACACCCGCGAAGCGGGCGTGCGGACGTTAGAGCGCACCCTCGGGACGCTCGCTCGCAAGGCTGCCCGCCGCATCGCTGAAGGTGACGCCAAGCGGGTACGCATCACCGAACGTAGCCTGGAAGGTTACATCGGCGCCGAACGTTTCACTCCGGAGTCCGAGGCGGAAGAGGATCTCGTCGGCGTGGCCACAGGCATGTACTTCACTCCGGTCGGCGGCGACATCCTCTTCGTCGAGACCAGCATCACCGGCGGCAAGGGCGGCCTGCTCCTCACCGGCCAGCTTGGCGACGTCATGAAGGAATCCGCGCGCGCCGCGCTCACCTACGTCAAGAGCAACGCCGAGCGATTCGGCCTCGACGCCAAGCATCTCGACGAACAGGAGATCCACGTCCACGTGCCTGCCGGCTCGACACCCAAGGAGGGACCGTCGGCCGGTGTGGCGCTGGCGACCAGCCTGGTCAGCGCGCTGACCGGCGTGGCGGTCCGCAAGGACGTCGCCATGACCGGCGAGATCACCCTGCGCGGCCGAGTCCTGCCGATCGGCGGGCTGAAGGAGAAGATCCTCGGGGCGAAGCGCGCCGGCATCGACCACGTACTGTTCCCCCTCAAGAACGCGGCTGACATCAAGGACATCGCCAATCACCTCACCCGTGGCATCCAGCTGCACCCGGTCGACTCGCTCGACGACGTGCTCGACCTGGCACTGGTCGGCGGCCTCGAGGCGCTCGAGCGCCAGGGCGGAGGACCCAAGCGTAAGGGGGGCCGACGGCGCCGCAGCGGCGACGCGCCTGCAGCGCGGGCCTGAACGGCAGCGGTATCCTCACCGCATGCGTAGACCCCTGATCGCCGGAAACTGGAAGATGCACACCACGCCGAGCGAGGCGCTGCAGTGGCTCGGAGAGTTCCTCGCCAAGTTAGCAGGCACGCCCCACGATGCGGTCGATGTGTTGTTGGCGGTGCCCGCCACGCACGTTGCGAGCCTCGCCGCCCGCGCTCGTGGCGGTGACGTCGCCATCGGCGCCCAAGACCTTTCGGCGCACGACGCCGGGGCCTATACCGGCGAGGTGTCGGGCGCCATGCTTGCCGACGCCGGTGCTACGCACGTCGTCGTCGGCCACTCCGAACGCCGCGCCTACCACCACGAGGACGACGCGCTGGTGCGCGACAAGCTGGCCGCCGCCAGGCGTCAACGCCTTGTGCCGATCCTCTGCATCGGCGAGGCCGCAGCGGAGCGCGACGAAGGCGAGGCGGAGACCGTCGTGCTGCGTCAGTTGAACGCCGCGCTTGCACGTTTCGAGCTGTCCGGGCCCGATGAGCTGATCATCGCCTACGAGCCGGTCTGGGCGATCGGCACCGGCCGCACCGCTACCGCCGACGACGCGCAAGCAATGAGCAGCGCGATCCGTGCCGAGCTGCGAAGTCGCCACCCCGCGTCGGCGGACCGGGTCCGCATCCTCTACGGTGGCAGCATGAAGCCGGACAACGCCGCCGAGCTGATCGCTCAGCCCGACGTCGACGGCGGTCTCGTCGGCGGCGCCAGTCTCGATCCTGACGCGCTGCTGAAGATCGTCGAGGCGGCCTCGTGAGGCACCGCCTGGCGCAGGTCCGAGCGGCGATGGTCGAGCGGTCGCTGCCCGCCCTGCTCGTCACGGCCCCCGCCGGGGTGCGCTGGCTGAGCGGCTTCAGCGCGCCGGAGGACGCCCGAGTCTTGATCGGCGAAAGCGACGCCTGGCTGCTCACCGACGGGCGCTACGCCGAACAGGTCGCCGCGGAGTCGAGCATCGAACCGGTCATCGAACGCGACTGGATCGACGCAGTGGCTGCACGACTGAACGGCACTCGCCTCGGCGTTGAAGCGGAACACCTGACCCTGGCGACCGCCGCCAAACTGGCAAGCCGCACCGGACACGAGCCGATCCGGACGGAAGGTGTCGTCACGCGCCTACGGCAACGCAAAGACGCTGCAGAGATCGCAGCGATCCGCCGCGCCGCCGAGCTGACCGACCGCGCCTTCGAGCACGGCCTCACCGTCCTGAAGCCCGGTGTTCGTGAGCTCGACGTGGCGCTGGCAATCGAACGGTTCGTTCGCAGCGAAGGCGGCGACGGTATGGCGTTTCCGATCATCGTCGCCTCCGGGGCGCGAAGCGCCATGCCGCACGGAACCGCCAGCTCGAAGACGATCGAAGCGGGCGAGCTGGTGACGATCGACATGGGTGCGCAGGTCGACGGCTACTGTGCCGACATGACTCGCACGGTCGGCATCGGAACGGTTTCGAGCCAGCACCGAGCGTTGTTTGACGCGGTGCTCGAAGCGCAACGCGCAGCCACGGCGCAGGTACGCGCCGGCGCCGCCGGACGTGACCTCGACCGGACCGCCCGCCAGGTTCTGGCCGAGCACGGACTCGCCGAAGCGTTCGTGCACTCCCTCGGGCACGGAGTCGGCCTTGACGTGCACGAGGGGCCATCGTTGTCGTCGCGCTCGGAGGACGTGCTCGACGCCAGCATGACGGTCACGATCGAACCAGGCGTGTACCTTGCCGGCGACGCCGGCGTGCGCATCGAAGATCTGGTCCTTGTCGGTGAAGATGGCGCAGAGGTTCTCTCGCGCACGCCGACGGCGTGGCGAGCGATCGAGACCTCCGCGTGAGCGGTCGGATCGACGCGCGACAGGCGCCTGCACGGCTGGTCCTCAAATACGGCGGGAACGCCATGACGGACGACTCCGCTCGCCGATCCACCGCAGCCGCCATCGGCAGCGCCCGGGGCGACGGGGTACGCATCGTCGTGGTGCACGGCGGCGGGCCGATGATCGCCCAGGCCCTCACGACGGCCGGCCTGTCGAGCCGCTTCGTGCGTGGACGCCGCGTCACCGAGCAGCAGGCGATCGCGGTGATCGAGGCGGCGCTGACGCTGCTGGGAAAGCGTTTGGCGCAGGAGATCGGCGACGCGGTCGGTCTGACCGGCCGGGACTCCGCCCTGTTGCGGGCCACCGTCGCCGACCCCGAGCTGGGCCGCGTCGGCACTATCACGGAGGTGAACGCCGCGGCGCTGGACCGCCTGCTTGCCGCCGGGTTCACACCGGTTCTCGCCTGCCTCGCCTGTGACGATCGTGACGAGCCGCTAAACGTAAACGCCGACGAGGTCGCCGCCGCAGTCGCCGGGGCCCTGAAGGCGCCGGTCGCGTTTCTCACCGACGTGCCCGGCGTGCTCGACGATCCCGCCGACCCAGGCAGCCTGCTTGCGACCCTGAGTGCAGCCGAAGCAGGCGACCGGATAGCCGACGGACGGATCGGAGGCGGAATGATCCCCAAGGTCGAGTCGGCGCTCGAAGCGCTCGCACGGGGCGCACCGTCGGCAACGATCCTCGACGGAAGACGCACCGATGTCGTCCAGGATGCTATTCTGCGCCGGTCCGGGACACGTGTGGTGCCGTAGCGACCGCCTCCGCCAGCCGACCGCACCTGAACCGCTGACCCAGGCCGTCACACGGGTGAAAAACACCCTCAACGCACCGCGTTCGCGTCTGGTACACTCTTCAGCAATGCGCGCAAGCCGACTGATTTTCGCCGCCGCCTTGGCCATCGCCACGACGGCGTTCGCGGAAACCGTGACGGTCCTCCCTGGGGACAGCCTCTGGGCGCTTGCTCAGCGTTACGGCACCACCGTCGCCGAACTCATGGCCGCCAACGACCTATCCAGCCCGGACCTGCGTCCGGGCGACACGTTGCTGCTCCCTGGCAGCGAGCCGGTCGCACCGCCAGCGCCGGACACGTGGACGGTGCAGCCGGGCGACACCCTCTACGACATCGCCCGCAGTGCCGCGGTGGAGGTCGCCGATCTGATCACCTGGAACCGGTTGACCGGCACGACCATCCGGCCGGGAGACGTGTTGGTTCTCGGCGCCAGCGGGGACGCTGCGACACCGACCGCAAGCTCCGTTGCGGAGGTGCGCTCGCTCAGCGTAGAGATCGGGCCTGGCGACACGCTCTGGCGCATCGCGCGCCAGCACGACAGCACCCCTGCCGAGATCGCGGAGGCTAACGGTATCGCCGTCGACGCCGTGCTGCACCCCGGCGATCGCCTGGTCGTCCCAGGCGCGTACGTACAGGCGCAGAACGGCCCCGACCAAGGCGGCTTCGCAGCACCCACCATCAGCGTCGATCCGGGCGACACGCTCTGGGAGATTTCGCGCCGTTACGGTACGACCGTCGAGGCGTTGATGCGCGCCAACGATCTGACCGACGCGACGCTCAGACCCGGTCAGGAGCTGAACATCGTCGGGGGTGACGGGGCACCGGTCGCCGCCGCTGCGGCCGGGGTGCAGGCCACCCCCAGCCAGGCGGCCGTCGAAGCGGCACAGGAGGCGGCGATGGTTTGGCCGTTGAACGGGCCGCTCACTTCGAACTTCGGCTGGCGGGCCCTGCGGATCGGCGGCTCGAACATGCACTACGGTCTCGACATCGATGGCCAAACCGGCGACCCGATCGTGGCGGCAGCGGCGGGTACCGTGACCTACGCCGACTGGATGGGTGGCTTCGGTAAGGTCGTCATAGTGCAGCAGGGTGGAACCGAGTACCTTTACGCGCACGCTTCGGAACTGCTTGCGCGCGTCGGTCAGCAAGTCGAGCCCGGCACCCTGATAGCCCGGGTCGGGACGACCGGGCGCGTTACCGGTTCGCACCTTCACTTCGAGATCCGTGTGGACGGAAACGCAGTCGACCCCGCACCGATCCTCGCAGCGCGGGCCGGGGCTCGCTGACGCGCACCCCTGTGCGCATCGTCGTCATCGGAGACATCCACACACAGGAATGGAAACTCTGGCGCATGCTCGACGAGGCGGGGCTTCGTACCCCGGAGGGGGAACCGAGCGAGGCGCTTAGGGACGGCTCTACCCTGCTGATCCTGCTCGGCGACCTGGTGCACGGCAAGTCACGGGACCAGTACGGTCGCGTGGCAGGCGTCCGCAGCTACGACGAGTTCGATCCGACTCACCTTGGACGCGCCGAGAGGGCGCAGGAAGCGTTTCTCCGGCGCGTCGCGGCGTTTCTCGCGCCACTCGATCCGGAAGTAGCCACCATCCTGCTCGGTAACCACGACTACAACGCCGTAACGAAATTGCAGGGTCCGCTACGCAGCGACGACATCAGTCACCTCGAGTGGAAACCCGGTTACGGGCACGAACTGCCGCACGACCTGGTGGAGTGGATCGCCTCGTGGCCACGCGAACGCGTCATCGATGGCGTGCACTTCGCGCACGTCGGGCCGCTCCCCGAGCACAACGAGTACGACACCGGCTTCTACCTCGAGAACCGGCGGCGCTGGATCTACGAGGACGTCGACCTGATCGAAGGAACACCGTACCGCTTAGGTGTCTACGGCCACACACCGGTCCGGGGCGGCCTGAACCTCGCCTCGCAGGGCCGGGCACTGCTGTTGGATGCCAATGGACACGGCGACGAGTACGTCTGGTGCGAGTTGGACACTTCGCCCGCCGGGATTCGCGTGCGGCTGCACGGCGTTGTCTTCGACGAGTTGCTCACGGCCTGAAAGAGGACGTTTGCGCGCTCACGGCCGACGTCACACGCGAGCGTTCGTCAACGCACCTCGACCGTGGCGGACTGGGGAACGAACGCCGCCCAGGTAACCAGCGCCTCCAACGACACGCGCCGGCCGCTCAGGTCGGTGAAACGAAGACCGCCATCGACGCTCCAGCTGCCCTCTTGGACCCTGCCTCGCCACAACAGCTTGGCGCTTCCACCGTTGACGGGAATGAATAGCCGACCCTCGTTGTCGCCCGGAACCGGCCGTGCCGTCACCTCAGCGATCAGCACCGCGTCGACCTGTACCGCGGTCCCCGACGCGGAGACGCCGTCTCTGCCGCCGCGCACCCAGCGGTAGCGGTCCTGCGCCGGCAGGTAACGGAAGCCGGAATCGTAAGCGCCGCTCCATTCGATAGTCACTTCGCTCGCCACGACCGCTTCTTCGCCAGGCGTGACCGGGCGGAAGCCACTCAACAGTCGGTTCGCGTCCACCGGCATCCGCCTGATGGCGGCACGCAAGGCAGGTCCTGCGCTGTAGAGGTTGTACGGCGCCGACCTGTCCGCCGCTCGGTCGAACAGGTCCCCTCGCCGGTAGGCGTTCAGTGACGGCACCACGCCCTGGTCGAGGGCGATCATCGCGCTAGGCGAGCCGCCATCGTGCACCAGCACCGCATCGGCGCGTGCGGCCACCTCGACCATGTAGTCGCGGGCGCTGCGCACCGGACCGACCCGCACCGGTTCTGCGGTGTCGAAGAACGCCAGTAACCGCGTCACGCCGCCCTCGACCGGCATCTCCGCGATCCAGGACGCTTGCGGCAGGCCCTCCTGCGGATACCCCAGAGCGTTGTCCAGGATCACCGCCAGCGGTCGTGGCCGCGTTTCACGTAGCGGTGGTGCGGGAGGCACTGCGGCGCCAGGACCGGCGTCGGCCTGGCCGGGGACGCGGGTACTGCCGAGCGCGTCGGCTGGCGCGTCGACAGGCCCTTCGGGCTGCCCTGGACGCGGCGCATCGCCGCCGGCCAGCGCGCCGGACTCCGGAACGTTGGCGGCGCCTCCGGGCCGAACGTCGGGAGGGGTCGCCCGGATCACCGCCTGCACCACCGGTGCGGGTAGGCGTCTCAAAGCGCGCACGCCCGTGCTTGGCGTCACGTCGAGGTCCCGCGCCGGGCCGGCCGCGCGCGCTTCGACCGCCGGTGCCGTCAGGCTGCGCGTGTCCGGGTTCGATGCGACCGGGCTAGGTGCATCGAGCGTGCGTGCCGTCTCGTCGGAGGTGCGAACGCTGGGAGGCGCCAGCGGCCGCGCTTCGGCCCGCACCTCGGGGGCGGCGCTAGGAAGAGCGATCGCGCCGCTTACTGGACGGCTGCTGACCTGCGGGATCGGCAAGCGATCGGGGAGCGGCCGCAGGTCAAGCTCGGGCGAGTCGATCTCGGGAACCGTCGCCGAGACCTGTGGAGCTGGGGCCGGAGCGGCGCTGGTTGGCGCCCGGGCGGTCGGGGTTGGCACCCGCTCGGGGTTCACGGCGGCCGAGATTTCGCTCATCGGCGGTAGCTCGGCTGCTGTCGGTTCGGGTCGGGCCGGATCGCCCGCCGTGGCCTCGCTGCTGTTTGCCAGGCCAGGCGTGGGGCGGCCAGGCAGGTCGCCTCGCACTACGGGACGGGGCGCTTCGGGCGCCGCCACTTCGTCCGCGGCGGCCGGCGTCGACGCCGTGACCTCGCTAGGCGTACCGATGTCGATGACGAGGAAGCTTTCCTGCATCGGGTCGGACGGTCGCTCCATGTCGATCCACGTCACCAGGGACAGGCCTAGCACCGCATGGACGAGCAGCGACAGCGCTGCGGCGCGTCGCCGGTCCGGATCGAGCCAGGTGCCGGTCCGCTGCACGGCTCAGCCGCCTGCGGCGATAGCCACGCGGGTCGCACCTGCCCTCTTGATTGCGTCCATCACGCGCACCGCCAATCCGTGCGGAACGCTCTGATCGGCGCGGAGGATGACCACGGTCTGTTCCTCCTCTGCCAGCACGGTACGCAGGGCCGCCACCAGCGAGCTTTCGTCGATTTCGGCGCCCGCCAGGTAGATCCGCTGTGCCGCATCGATGGTGACCGTCGGTAGGCCTTCGGGTTGCCCCTCGGCCATCGAGGCTTGCGGCAGGTCGACCGGAAGTCCCGTCTCGAGCGTGATGAAGGTGGTGGATACCATAAAGAAGATGATCAGCAGGAACACGACGTCGACCATCGGCGTCAGGTCGATAGCCGGGGAGGAGCGCGCCCGGAAGGACCTACGCGAGGCCATCAGGAACGCTCCGCTCCCAAGCCGACCGGCGCAGCCGGCTCTTCGTCACGACCGCCGTCGCGGCGCACGGCGACCGCTTGAACCACCTCGCCCATCAGCTCCTCGCGACGACGATCGATCTCGAGCAGGATGGCGTCCACGCGACTTGCAAGGACGTTCTGGCCGATCAGCGTGGGAATCGCGACGATCAGCCCAGCGGCGGTGGTGACGAGCGCCTGGCCGATCCCGTCGGCAAGGGCGGACGGATCGCCGGTCCCCTGGCGCGAGATCTCGGCGAAGGCGATGATCATCCCGGTCACGGTACCGAGCAGGCCCATCAGGGGCGCTATCTGCGCGACCGTGGCTAGCGGCCGAAGGCCGCGGCCTAACAGCTGTTCCTCTTCGAGGCTCGCCTCCTGGAACGCGGACTCAACCGCCGAGCGACCGTACGGGAGTCGCGTCAGGGCCGCCCCCAGCACCCGCGCCACCGGGCCACCATGGGTCTCGCAGGCCGCCAAGGCGGCGTCGAGGTCACGGTCGCGCACCGCAGCGTTGACGCGGCTCATGAGTCGGTCGCTGTCGGTCCGTTCCCGCGAGAGTTTGAAGAACCGCACCAGGAAGATGTAGAGCGCGTAGAGCGACACCGCCACGATCGCGACCAGGACGGGACCGCCACTCAGGATCAGATCCATGCCTCTCCCCTCACCGTAGCAGCGTACGCGCGGTGCCGCTGAGCGACGTGAGAGACGCTCATCCGGTGTTGCGCATGCCCGCCGAGATGCCGAGCAGGCTAACAAGCATCGCCGCTTCGACCCCGGCCCGATCGGGACTCTCGGGCGGCAGCGCACGCAAGCGCTTCAATAGCTCGACCTGCAGGTGGCTGATCGGATCGATGTACGGATTGCGCAGTGCGATCGAACGCGACAATGTATCCGATCCGAACAGCGGCGCGCCGGTGGCGGCCTCGACCGCAGCCACGGTGCGAGCGTGCTCCTCTTCGATCCAGCTGCCGAATCGCTCACGCAACGGCTCGTCGGCCAGCACCAGGTAGTGACGGAACACCTCCATGTCGCTCTTGGCGAGGCTCATCCGGGCGAAGTCGACCACCGTTCGGAAGAACGGCCACGACGCGTACATCTCCGCCACCAGGCCATCGTCGAGCCCGCGCAGCCCCGCGCCGAGCCCGAACCAGCCGGGCAGGTTGGCGCGGCACTGCGTCCAGCTGAACACCCACGGGATCGCGCGCAGGTTGCCCAGCGACCGCTCGCCACTGCGGCGCGTCGGACGTGAGCCGATGTTGAGCCGTGAAATCTCCTCGATCGGGGTCACCTGGGCGTAGAAGTCGAGGAAGCCCGGCGCTTGCAGCAGCTCCCTGTACGCCACCCAGGCCCGCTCTGCGGCGGTCGCCATGGCGCTTCGAAACGGAGCGGGCACCTGGTCGTGGCCCCGCGCGTCGCGAGCCGACCCGGTCAGGAAGGCGTGCACGACCTGCTCCAGGTGCCGGTGCGCTAGATCGGGGTCGGTGTAGCGGTCTGCCATCGCCTCGCCCTGCTCGGTCAGTCGCATGCGGCCGCCGACGCTTCCGGGCGGCTGCGCCAGAATCGCTTGGCCGGCCGGACCGCCGCCGCGCCCGATCGAGGTGCCACGGCCGTGGAACAGCCTAAGCGGGACGCCCGCTTCCCTGCACGCCTCGGCAATACCCTCCTGAGCGCGGTAGAGCGCCCAGTTCGCGCTCAGGAAGCCGGCGTCCTTGTTCGAGTCGCTGTAGCCGATCATTACCTCCTGCACCCCCCTCGTCCGCACGTGTGCGCGGTAGGGCGGAAGGGTGAACAGGGTGCGCAACACCTCGGGCGCGGCGTCGAGGTCGGCCTGAGTCTCGAACAGCGGGGTCGCGTCGATGGCCGCCACACCGGCCTGTTTCGCCAATACCAGCACCTCCAGCACGTCCGACGCCCCTTCGGTCATCGACACCACGTAGCTGCCGGTGGCCTCCTCGCCCATCTCCCGCTGGATCCAGCGCACGACCCGCAGGAAACCGAGAGCCGCCTCCGCTTCCGGGGCGAGTTCCGCGTCGGGCCCGGCCAGCGGGCGAGGCGTGGACAGCTCGTCGGTAAGTAAAGCGACACGCTGCTCCTCGGCCAGCGCAGCGTAGTTCTCGTGCACCCCGGCGTGCGCCAGCAGCGAGGCGACGGCCCGCTCGTGTACGGCGGAGTGCTCACGCAGGTCAAGCGGCGCGAGCTCGAAGCCGAACGCCGCGGCCCGCTGCAGCGCGGGCCGAACGAACGCCTGGGCGGCGCGCTCCCCCTGGCCGGCCGAGAGCGTGCTGGCGAGCAGTTCCAGGTCCCTCCGAAATCCAGCGGCACCGCCCGGGTACCCCTCGACCGGTCGACCTTCGACCAGCCGTTCGCGCGTGCGCACCAGGAACCGGTGCATGTAGAACAGCTTGCGGCGGAACGGTTCGGCCGGGAACCGGTCAGGTGGACCCTCACGCTGCTCGAGCCGGGCGAGGTCGTCACGAAACGCCTGCGTGAGGCTGACGCGTTCCCCGCTCTGAGACAGGCGCTGCACCAGCAGGTCCACGTCGTTGGTCGCGGCCTCGATCGCCACCTGCGCCTGCAGCCGGGCCGCCGCCTCGGTCACCTTGGGGGTGACGTTGGGATTGCCGTCGCGGTCGCCACCGATCCAGGAGCGGATGCGGAGGACGGGGCGGAGTGGTGGCTCGTCCGCCTCGCCGTAGGTCGCGTCCAGCGCCGACTCGAGGTCCTGCTGGATGCGCGGCACCGCCTCGAGCAGCGAACGGCGATAGTAGTACAGCGCGCTCTTGACCTCGTCGAGGACCGACGGCCTGTCGTGCAGAAGTTCGCGCGTCTGCCACAAGGTCGCGATCTCGGCGTGAATCTCGTCGTCCAGCTCGCGACGCGTCTGTGGCGCCAGCTCGCGCTCGCGTAGCGAGCGGAGCGCCGCCGCTATCCGTTCGAGCTTGAGGCGGACCGTGTAACGCTTCACCTCGGTCGGGTGGGCGGTGAGGGTGGGCCCGACGTCTAGCGACTCGATCAGCCGTCGTGCCTCGCCCCGGGACCAACCGGACGCGCGCAGCTCCGCCACTGCGGCAGCGATCGACTCGGGGCGTGGCTCCATTTCGCTAGCGCCGGCGTCACGAATCCGGTTGATGCGCACCCGGTGAATCTCCTCGGCCAGATTGATGAGCTGGAAGTAGACCGTGAACGCCCGTTGCAAGCGCTCCGCGCTGGGCAGGTCCAGCTTTGCGAGCAGCTCGGTCAGCTCGTCGCGGGCCTGCCGGCTCTCGCGTTCGTCACGCATCCTCTTGGTGATCGCCCGTACGCGCTCGACCAGGTCGAAGGTGCGGTCTCCTTCAAGCTCGCGTAGCACACGGCCGAGGGCGGAGCCGAGGTAGTCGACGTCGGCACGCAGCGGACCGAACGGATCGTCGTCGCGCGCGACGGGTCTCGTCGGATCGTGCGTCGTTCCAGGCGTCGCTCCGGACCTCGACATGCCCGGCATCCTACCGCGGCTCGTCCACCGGCCCTTCCTCGCTCCATTGGATGCGGCGAACGGTGCGGGCCTTCGTGCCGCTCAGCTCGAGCTCGACCGCGCAGACGGTCGCACGCCCGCTCGCGGGCCGGTAACGCGGCATGGGTCTGCGCGTCATTCGCGCGTAGACCTCGTCGTAGCGCATGCCTATCGAAGAGCTCAGCACGCCGGTCATACCGACGTCGGTGAGGTATGCGGTACCGCGCTGGATCGTCTCGTCCGCCGTCTGCACGTGGGTGTGCGTCCCGATCACGGCGGCCGCACGGCCGGACGCGTGCCAACCTAGTACCTTCTTTTCGCTGGTGGCCTCGGCGTGCACGTCGATCACCACCGGGTGATCATCGCCGACCCGCTCGAACAGATCGTCGACGGCTCGGAACGGGTCGTCGAGCGGCTCGAGAAAGATCCGGCCCATCACCTGCGCTACCGTGATCCGCGCCCCGTCTGGCAGGTCGAAGGTAGAGAAGCCCAACCCTGGAGTTCCCGGCGGGTAGTTAAGCGGTCGCAGCAGGTGCCGGGTCTCCTCTAGCAGCTCGGCGGTGTCGGACTGGTCGAAACTGTGGTTTCCGAGGGTGACGACGTCGGCGCCCGCCTCACGCAACTGCGTGAAGTGCTTGCGTGTCAGGCCGTAACCGCCGGTGGCGTTTTCGCCGTTCACGATCACGAAGTCGTAAGCGCCGCCCTCGCGCCGCAGGAAAGCACGCGCGGCGCGCAACCCTGGCGTTCCGAAGACGTCTCCGACGAACAGCACGCGCACGGTGGCAAGCGTACCAGCCGTCGCCGGCCGCCTACGCGGTGGTAGCGTCGTGCGCATGGATCGTTTCGACGCCATCGACCGCCGGATCCTCGCCATCCTGCGCGAGAACGGCAGAGCTTCGCACGCGCACCTGGCCAAGCAGGTGAACCTGTCGGCGCCCGCCGTAGGCGAGCGCGTCCGCAAGCTCGAGCAGTCCGGGGTGCTTCTCGGCTACCGGGCGGTCCTCTCGCCCGAAGCCCTCGGCATGCGGATCTGCGCCTTCGTCGCGCTGGCGCCACGGCCGGGAACGATCGTCGCGGAGCTGGTCGAGCGGCTACTTTCGCTGCACGAAGTCGAGGAGTTGCACTCGGTGGCGGGTACGTACAGCTACTTCGCCAAGGTGCGGGTGCCCAGCCCTGAGGCACTCGACGAGTTCCTCGACGCACTGATGATGATGGAGGGCGTCGAGCGGACCGAGACCACGATGGTGCTACGCACCAGCGCCGAGCGTGCCCTGCCGCTGCCGTTCGACGACGGACCGGAGCGACCGTGACGGTTCGGCCGTTGCAGGCAGGTGACCTGGATGCGTGGATCCGGATCCGGCGGGCGTCGTTCGGGTGGCCACGTGACCCGCTCGACGCGGAGGCCCGGCGGGTGTTGACCTCCCGCCTCGACTGGAGCCGCGGGGTCGAGCAGGATGGCCGACTGGTCGCCGCGTGCGGCTGGTACCCGTTCCCCGCCTGGATCGGCGGGGTGCGCGTCGCGACCGGAGGGCTGGCCGCGGTGGTGTCCGCGCCGGAGGTGCGGCGCCGTGGGCACGTGCTTGCGTTGATCGCGCACGGCCTTGCCGAGCTGAACGACGCCCAGGTCGGTTGGGCGATCGAGCACCCGTTCGACCCACGCTTCTACGACGCGTTCGGATTTCGTACCGTGCCTGCCGGCGTGGTGCTCGAGGTGCCGGTCGGGCGCCTACCCGGCCGTCCACAGGATGTCGATTTCGAACAGGTCTCACCGAACGATCGACACCTTCGTGAGGTGCGTCGCCGCTTCGCTCAGCTTCACAGCTTCGCACTGGACCGGGACGAACCCGCACTCGAACCGGCACCGGAGGGCGTCGCTGCCGAAATCGCCGAGCTGCCGGGGCGCTGGCGCGACCTGTTCGAAGCGCCTTCAGCGCAGGTCAGCTCGCCTACGGCGTACGCCACGGCGGGCGGCTACGCCATCCTCGCGACCGAAGGTTTCGGCTCGGACGGCGTCCTGTGCGTCATCGATGCAGCGTGGACCGGCCCCGACGCGCGCCAGCGGGTGCTGGCCATGCTGAGGGCCTGGAACGGTCAGGTGGGGCGCGTTCGACTCGAACTCCCAGCAAACGACCCTCTGGCACTACGTGACGCATCCAACTTCCAGCGTCCACGGACGGTGTTGCAGGCGCGCGTAGCGTCTGTGCCCGCAGCGCTCGCTCCGTTAACGTCGCCGGAGCCGCTGCCCGCAGCGGGCGTCGTCTCGATTCGCGACGAGTTGGCACCGTGGAACCAGGGCACCTGGCGGATCGAGTTCGGCGCTGATGGGACGGTGGCCACGCCCAGCAACGAGCGGCCCGAGGCCGACCTGACGATCGGCGCGTTCAGCTCGCTCCTGGCAGGGGTTCCCCCGGCGTCTGTGCTCGCAGGCGGCGAGGCGCAGCTGACAGGGGAGTCGGCCCCGGTGCTGATGGCCCTGCAGCGCCTGACCGTCGACCACCCCCCGTTCCTAGGCACCGCCGACTACTTTTGAGCGCAGTGCCTGCGGCTCAGCGCACGCCGAGAAGCTCCGGCTCGGCTGGTACGAGCGCCTCGAGGAACCACCCTGGCAGGCGACCGCGCTGCTGCCGGAGAAAGGCCGGGAAGCCGGCGTCCAGTAGGTAGGTGACGGCCTGGTCGTCGGCGCTGCGTACCGAGCGGCCGTACGCCTGCACGACGGTAAGGCACGCTCGCCAGGCGTACCAGGCCGGGTCCCGCTCGCGCCTCGCCGCCACCTGCGGATCGCCAAGAAACGGCCAGGGAATCTTGCAGATCGCCTGCCAGCGAGCGGCGTCGTCGGCCAGGTCGATCCCCTCCGTCATCGATGGGGTCAACAGCACCGTCGGACCTGGCGCACGCAGGTGCGCTTCCAGAGCTGCGTCCCGTCCCACCGCGTCGGCGTGACTCCGCAACCGCTTGCGCAAGTCGTTGGGCAGGCTCTCCTCGATCGACCGCGCTATTCGGTATGAGTGCGCATGAACTATGCCCTTCTCGTCGGGATGGCGCCGCATCAACTCGGCCACCGCGGCGGTCAGTTTGGGCAGGTCGGTCGCCAGGTGATGACGGGTTAGCCGTGCGACCGGCCGGACCACGATCGGCCGGCGGTCGGCGGGAAAGGTGGACGGGGCCTGAACGACCGCCACCTCGTCCGGTTCGAGCCCCAAGGCACGCAGGTAGGTGTCCGCGTCGAGGATCGTCGCCGACATCAGCAGCACTCGGCGGCCAAGCCGGAACAACAGCGGCTCGGCGAACACCGCGACGTCGACCGGGCGGAACGCCAAGATGCGACCGGCGGGATCGCGTCCCTCCTCCACCACCCACTCGGCGTCCGCCGCATCGACGCTCTCTGCCAGCAGTGCAAGGCCGGCGAGGGTCGAATCTAGCCACCGCTTCGATCGCAACGCCTCGACCGCTCTGCCCGAGGTGGGCGGCAGCGACTCAAGCTCGGCGTTGCGCTCGCGCAGCCGTGCGGTCAGGGCCGGAATCAGGTCCAGCGCGCCCTCGATCAGGCCGTAGGTATCGCTTCCTTGCGGCAGCCGCTCAGGGCAGCCGACCCGGGCGAGGTCGGCGTCGCTGAGGTGCAACTCGACGAACCGCATCAGTGCTCCCTCGACGTTGTGAGCTTCGTCGAGGACCAGTAGTTCGCGCGGGCCGAACCCGCCGGCGTGGTGCGTCTCGGCCAGGTAGTAGGCGTAGTTCATGACGGTGCTCTCGGCCGCGATGGCGACGTCCTTGGCGCGAAAGTAGGGGCACTCGTCGCACTGCGGGAAGGTGCGGCCGATCAGGCAGGGTGCCGCTGCTGCGTGGGTGTCAACCACCAGGCACTCGTAGTTCGAGCGGCCCTTCATCAGCGCCAGGTCGGTGAAGTCGCGCAGGTACTGGTCTTGTAGGATCTTCTGGGCCGTCACCAGATAGGCGCTCTCAGCCTCGCGTGCCAGGGCCACGGCGATGGCCGACTTGCCCGCCCCGGTCGGGGCTTCGAGCACCACCACCCGTCGCCCGGCCGCGAACGCGTCGCGGACGGCGTCGAGCGCTTCGCGCTGGCCACTGCGGTAGCGCGCGTAGGGAAACGACACGGCGCACGCTATCACGGGCCTCTCGCCACCGGAACGACGACGGACCGGCGCGATGGCCGGTCCGTGATCTGGTGCCGTGATCTGGTGCCGAGGATGGGACTTGAACCCACACGACCTAAGCGGTCACTAGCCCCTCAAGCTAGCGCGTCTACCAATTCCGCCACCTCGGCACGCCGCTCAGAAACGCGACCTGAATGCTACCGCCGGGTCCAGGGGGTGTCAAGGCGAGCGCGCGTCGAGGCCGGGTATCCTCCATCCATGCCGACGGCGCGTCGCGTAGCGCGAATCCTCGACGTCCTCGCACGCCGCCAACCGGACCTCACCGTGGTAGCGGAGGACGTCTACAAGTCGCACAACCTCTCTGCCATGTTGCGCTCGTGCGACGCGGTCGGCATCGGCACGGTGCACGCGGTGCGCCCCAGCGGCGACGTCCCCACCTACGAAGCGAGCAGCGCTTCGGCGGAGAAGTGGGTCGACCTGCGCGTGCATCGCCTGATCGACGACGCCGTGTTCGAGCTGCGCGCTGCCGGCATGCAGGTCCTGGCCGCCCACTTCGGCGACGAGGCAGTGGATTACCGCAGTGTGGACTACGTGCGGCCGACCGCGGTGCTGTTCGGAAACGAGCGATCCGGCGTCAGCCACCGTGCCGCCGCCCTGGCCGACGCTCAGGTGATCGTGCCGATGCTGGGAATGGTGCAGTCGCTCAACGTGTCCGTCGCGACGGCAGTGATCCTGTTCGAAGCCCAGCGGCAGCGGCGCGAGGCCGGCCGTTACGACCGCCCGGCCCTGCCGGCGCGCACTCGCAACGACCTTGCGCTCCGTTGGCTCGACCCCGGGCTGGCGCGCAGGCACGACGAGGCCGGCACCCCACTCCCGTGGATAGACGTAGATGGCAGCGTCCTGCCGGAAGAGCGTGGCGTTCCAGCATGGGCTTCGGAGCCGGACGTGCCATCCTGAAGTGTGCCGCCTCGCCAGCGCCTGACCGCATCTCCGCCCCTCCTCGCCGCCATCCTGACGTTGCTGGCGACGGTTCCTTTCGCCGCCGGCCAGACCGACAGCACGATCGGCCTCGAGTTGGTCGCGGCCGGGTTCGAGCGACCGATCGGCGTAGTCGCGCATGGCGCGGCGCTGTACGTGTTGGAGCAGGGCGGCACCGTTCGGGTCGTTCGCGACGCTGCGGTCCTGCCGACGCCGTTCCTGGATCTTCGCGGGCTGGTCAGCGCCGGAGGGGAGCGTGGCCTGTTGGGCCTGGCGTTCCCGCCCGGCGCCGCAGCGGCGCCCGGCCAAGCGCTCGACCAGGAGCCTGAAGAGGTGTTCGTGCACTACAGCGGGGCTGGCGGCGACACCGTCGTCGCTCGGATGCCGGTACGCGGCGGGTTGGCACGCCCGGCAGAGGCGGCGACGGTCTTGCGGCAGGCCCAGCCGTATCCCAACCACAACGGAGGGCAGCTCGCCTTCGGCCCCGACGGCATGCTCTACCTCGGCCTCGGCGACGGTGGTGGAGGAGGCGACCCGCTGCGGGCAGGGCAGAACCTGGAGACCTGGCTCGGCAAGATCCTGCGCCTCGACGTCACGGTCGCGCCGTACCGCATTCCGCCCGACAACCCGTACGCGGGCGGGGGCGGCCTGCCCGAGATCTGGGCGTCCGGGCTGCGAAATCCGTGGCGCTTCTCGTTCGACCGGACGACCGGCGCGCTCTGGATCGCCGACGTGGGTCAGAACCGCAGCGAAGAGATCGACCGCCTAGCTGCGGACGCGCCACCAGGCGCCGACTTCGGCTGGAGCACCCTCGAGGGCAACCGTTGCTTTCGCGAGGACCCGTGCGACCGCGAAGGCACCGTCCTGCCCATCGCCGTCTACGACCATGGCGACGGCCTGGGACGCTCGGTGACCGGCGGGTACGTCTACCGTGGCGACGGGCTGCCGGCGTTGCGGGGCCGGTACGTGTTCGGAGATTTCGTCGGCGGCACCATCCTCGTGGTGGATGCAGAGCCTGCAGCTGCGGACGCGACCCGAGTGAACGGTGCCGAACCGGTCAGGCCCGAGCTGTTGGCACGGCCCGGCTTCCCGGTATCGAGCTTCGGGCTGGACTCGAACGGGGAGTTGCTGCTGCTCGACTACGGCGCCGGCCGGCTCCTCCGCATCGTGCCGCCCTGATCGTGCAAGCCAGGGCGCGGCGCCGTGCGGGCAAGGCTGCTACGCTCCCCTCGTGAGTTCACCGTTCCTGGTCCGCGACCTCGGCCGGCTCGGCTACCGTGACGCCTGGAGCGTTCAGCACCAGGTGCACGCTGCCGTAGTCGCCGGCGAGGTCGAGCCGACGCTGTTGCTGGTCGAGCACGAGCCGGTCCTGACCTTCGGCCGCAAAGGTGGCCGGGACCACCTCCTCGTCGGCGAGCAGGAGCTGAACCGGCGCGGCTTCGAACTGATCGACATAGAACGCGGCGGAGACGTGACCTACCACGGCCCTGGCCAGCTGGTCGGCTATCCGATCGTGCCGATAGGAAGGCGCGTGCGTGACTATCTGCGGCGCCTCGAAGCCGCGATCGTCGACCTGGCCGCAGGCTACGGAATCGAGGCCGAAGGCAGTCCAGGTTACGCCGGCGTGTGGGTCGGCAACGACAAGTTGTGTGCGATCGGAGTCGCCGTAAAGCGGAACGTCAGCTTCCACGGCTTCGCGCTGAACGTAGCGACCGACCTGATGCACTTCGAGACGATCGTGCCGTGCGGGCTAGAGGGCACGGGCGTGACCAGCCTGAGTCGACTGCTCGGCCGGCCGGTCGAGCTTGGCGAGGTGGGGGCACGGCTCGTGCCGCTACTGGCTGCGCAGCTCGCCGAGCTGGTACCGGACCGAACGCAAGCCGCCCAGCGTGCGAGCGAGCGCCGTGAGGCGACCGAACCGGAAAGGACGATCGCGTGATCAACTCCCGCGACTTCAAGAAGACCGTCCCCGCAGCGATCGGTGGCCGCAAGCGCAACGGCACGGCCGAGCCGGCCCCGCGTGAGCGGAAGCCGGAGTGGCTGCGGGTTGCTCTGCCGAGCGGTGGGCGTTACCAGGAGATGAAGCAGAACGTGACCGGTAACCGCCTCGCCACCGTCTGCGAGGAGGCGCGCTGCCCGAACCTGGCCGAGTGTTGGAATCACGGAACCGCCACGATCATGCTGATGGGTTCGGTGTGCACGCGTGGATGCAAGTTCTGCGCCGTGGCGACCGGCAACCCGAAGGGACTTCTAGACCCCGACGAGCCGCGCCTGGCGGCCGAGTCGGTCGCCATGATGGGACTGAACTACGTCGTCCTGACGTCGGTCGACAGAGACGACCTGCCCGACGGCGGGGCAGCACACTACGCCGCCTGCGTGCGTGCCATCAAGGAGCGAAACCCATGCACCTCGGTCGAAGCGTTGACGCCCGACTTTCAGGGCGTCACGGAGCACGTCGACGTGGTGCTCGATTCAGGCGTCGAAGTGTTCGCGCAGAACGTCGAGACGGTTCGGCGGCTCACCCACCCGGTGCGCGATCCTCGCGCCGGCTACCAGCAGACGCTCAGCGTGTTGGCTCACGCCAAGCGCGCCCGCCCGGACATCTTGACCAAGACCAGCCTGATGCTGGGTCTCGGCGAAACCGACGACGAGGTCGAGGACACCATGAACGACATTCGTGGCATCGGCGTCGACATCCTCACGCTCGGGCAGTACCTTCGACCCAGCGATGCCCACCTCCCGGTCGAGCGTTGGGTGACGCCGGAGCAGTTCCGCGACCTGCGCGAGGTCGGGCTGGCGAAGGGTTTCCTGGAGGTCGTGTCCGGTCCGCTGGTGCGCTCGTCCTACCGCGCGGAGCGGGCGCTCGAGAAGAACAACGCCGGAATTCAACTCTGACGCACTGAACGATGGAGCAGGTTCAGGGCGCCCCTCCACTGGGCGACCGGGCCGCGGCCCGGTCTGCTGGCTCGGGCCGAGCACCAAAACGCTCTAGGAACAGCTGATGCACCCGGTCGTCCTTCGACAGCTCGGGATGGAACACGGTCGCCAGCACGCGGCCGTGCGCGACAGCGACCGGGTCGCCCTGGTAGCGAGCCAGAACCTGGACATCGTCGTCGACGGCGGCGATTCTGGGTGCGCGGATGAAGACGGCCCGGAACGGCCGCTCGAACCCGGTGAAGTCGAGGTCCGCCTCGAACGACGCGACCTGACGACCGTAGGCGTTCCTGGCCACGACCATCGGCAATAGACCCAAACGCGGCTGGTCTGGTCGCCCGACGATGTCGCGCGCCACCAAGATCGCGCCCGCGCAGGTGCCCCAGATCGCTCCGCCCGCCGCGTGGAACGACGCGATGGCGTCGTCGAGCCGGTAGGCGAGCATCAGCTTCGCCATGGTGGTCGACTCGCCCCCCGGCACGACCAGCCCGTCGAGCCCCGCCAGGTCCCTCGGCAGCCTCACCTCGCACGTGTCGACACCGAGGCGAGCGAAAGCGCGGCGGTGCTCTCGAAACGCCCCCTGGAGGGCGAGAATTCCCACGTTCATGCGTCGCATCGTGCCATGTGGCACCTGCTGGTCACGTTGGTTGCGAGGCTGGGGAGGCGCCGGCGCGAGCGGCGATAGCGCCGATCACGATGGCGCTCGCCACCACCTCCTGGATCGCCGGGCCCAGCAGCGCCGCGCTCACAGCTGGAGCAGATCCGGTAGCCAACACGAACACAGTGTCCCCGTCGTGGACGGTGTGCGAGGGGCGAGTCACCCTAGCGATCCCGACATGCCCGCTGATCGCCAGGGCACGGCAGGTGGCCTTGTCCAGCACCGCGTCGGTCGCCACAACGACCAGGGTGGTGTTCGTTCCCGCTGAAGCCACACCGGTGGCGGCAACGCCAGCGACCGGCGACCCGTCGTTCGGGTCGACCAGACGGCCGGCAGCGTTGCTGACGGCGAGCGCCGCCACCGTGACCGCGCCGATCCGCATCGAGGCGCTGCCGACCCCGCTGCGCACCGCGTTCGCGAGTCCGGCTAGCTTGCCTACGGTGGCGCCACAGCCGACACCCACGCGGCCTGCCTCGACCGGTCCATCGTGAGCGGCGTCGGCGGCCGCCTCGCCAGCCGCCCCGTCAGGGCGAACATCGGCGCGACCGACACCTAGGTCGTAAATCACTGCGGCCGGAACGATCGGTACCCGTCCGAACGGCGTCTCGAAGCCGACGCCGCGCCGCTCCAGCCAGCGTGCCACACCGCCCGCGGCGTCCAGCCCGAAGGCGCTTCCGCCGGCAAGGACGACCGCGTGCGCGACCGTGATGGTCTTCTCCGGTTCGAGCAACGCCGTTTCGCGGGTACCGGGCGCACCGCCGAGCACCGAGCCCGAGACGGTCGCGCCCTCGATCGGCGCCAGAACGACGGTGCAACCGGTCGCGGCGGCGTGGTCGCTCCAGTGTCCGACCCTAAGGCCGGCGACGGCGGTCAAGCCCGCGTCACCACCGTCGCCCGGGCCGGCCGCCTCGACCAGCCGCTTCAAGGGCTTGCCGGCGGCAGATATTGGTCGAGCTCGGCAGGGCTCACCTGCACGATCTCGATCCGCTCGAGCGGCGTTTCGGAGGTCGCCTGGCGACCGGTCGCGGTGTCGATCGGTAGCTGAATCTCCAGCTCGGAGGCGAGGCCGCGGTCGGGGAGCACGGTTCCTGCGGGAAATGCGCCGACCGTGCCGCCGGGCCTGGCGGCGCCGGTCCCGCGATCGAAAGCCAACCAATCGATGCCGTCGGGGACGGGGAAACCGTCCGCCACGGCTGGGCGACCCCGCAGCGCCGCTTCGACGAAGTCGGTCCAGACGTAGATCGGCTGGCGCGAGCTGTTCACGCGGTCGGTGCTGCCGTCCGGCAGCGTCATCGAGCGCGGCAGCGAGCGTCCCTGGTCGTAACCGATCCAGACCGCTGCGGTGATCTCAGGCGTGGTCCCGACGAACCAGATGTCCTTCTCGTCGTTGGTGGTTCCGGTCTTGCCCGCCACCCAGCGGCCGTCGATGTCTGCACGCCAGCTGAATGCGGTCGGACCCCGGTCGACCACATTGCCGTGCAGAACGTCCAGCATGACGTAGGCGGTCTGCTCGCTCCACACCCGAGTGCTGCGCGGGTCCGCTTGATACAGCAGGTTGCCCTCCGCGTCCTCGACGCGGGTGACGAAGTGCGGCTCGACCAGCACACCGCCGTTGGCGAAGGCGGTGAATGCGCTGGCGTGACGCAACGGCGTCACCTCGAACGAACCGAGTGCCAGCGAGTAGTACGGCTCCACGTCGTAGCCGAGCTCACGAGCGCGCTCGGCCACCGCCTCCGGCGAGGCCGCCTCGAGCGCCTTGACGGCCGGGATGTTGCGCGAAATGTTCAGGTGCTCACGAACCGTGGCGGGCCCGACGAAGGTGTCGTCGTGGTTCGCTGGGGCGTACGGACGCTGTCCACGCTGGCGGAACTCGGTCTCCTCGTCAACCAGAATGGTGGCCTGAGTGAAGCCGGCCTCCTCCATAGCCGTGGCGTAGGTGATCGGCTTGAACGAGCTACCAGGCTGCCTGAGAGCCTGGGTGACGCGATTGAACTCTCCTTCGCGCACCCCCGGCTCGAGCTTCTGGCCAACCATCGCCAGCACCTCCCCGGTGGCCGGGTCGAGTCCGACGATCGCAAGTTCGGCCCCTGCAGGGATCTGTGCGTCCAGCGACGCCTGGTTGGCAGCGGCTTGCGCCTGCACGTCGATGGTGGTCGTGACCCGCAGGCCGCCCCGTCCGAACACCGCCGCCTCACCGTACCGTTCGATCAGCCAGTTGCGGACAGCCACCACCACGTGCCAGTTCAGCTCTGAGCTGATCGATTCCTGCACCACTACGCTCTCTCCGGTCGGCTCGGCGCTGGCGACCTCACCGCCATCGCCGTACTCGACGTTCCAACCGCGCGGTTCGAGCGGGTAGCGCCAGGCGCGGTCGGCCGCCTCCTGACTGATCGTGCCCTGCCGAACCATCTTGTCCAGCACCGTTCGCATCGACCTGCGGGTGACCTCGAATTCGTCGTGACGGGCGTTAGGCGCCGGAATCAGGCGCGCAAGGTAGAGCCCTTCCGCCAGGTTCAGTTCGATCGGGTCCTTGCCGAAGTAGGTCTGCGCGGCAGCGCGAATCCCGTACACGTTCCCACCCCAGAACACCACGTTGACGTAGCGCTGGAGGATCTCTGGCTTGGTGAGCAAGCGCTCCAGCTCGATGGCGAGCAGCAGCTCCTTCGCCTTGCGCTCGATCGAGCGTTCATCCCGAATGTCAGCCAGGACGGTGTTCTTGATGACCTGCGTAGTGATGGACGAGCCGCCGCGCTCGCCACTGCCGAGGAACTCCTCGTAGAAGGCGCGGCCGATGGCGGGCAGGTCGAAACCGTAGTGGTCGAAGAAACGGTCGTCCTCGTAGGCGATGATCGCCTGCAGCGCTGCTGGGCTGATCTCGTCGAGCCCGACCGGGATTCGGTTGGTAGAAGCGCGATCCTCGCCCGTAACCGGCACGATCAATCCTATGCGGCCGCCGTCCCGGGCGTACACCTCGCTGGTCGCGGTGAACTCGAGCGCCAGTACCGGCGCGAGGTCGGGAAGCTCTTGCGACCACTTGAGCGCAGCGACGGCGAACCAACTCCCGGCCGAAAGGACTGCGGCGAAGAGGAGCAGGACCACCCCTTGGACGATCTTCACGACGCGCATGGTACCAGCGTGCTCCGCGAGTGCCGGTGCCGGCGGTCTACCAGCCTCGCGAGGCCAGCAGCTCCTCGGGCGCCAGTGTGTCGATATCGATGCCGACCATCGCTTCGCCCAACCCGCGGCTCACCTCGGCGAGCACGTCGGGGTCGCGGAAGTGGGTGGTCGCCTTGACGATCGCTTCGGCCCTTCGTGCCCACGCTCGTTGCTTCTCGGCGGTCTCGGTCAGGTGCGGCGCGGACTTGAAGATCCCGCTGCCGACGAACACGCCGTCGACGCCAAGCTGCATCATCAACGCTGCGTCGGCGGGCGTGGCGATGCCGCCTGCCGCGAAGTTCGGCACCGGCAACGCGCCGTGCTCGCGTACGTAGCGCACCAGGTCGACCGGCGCGCCGTGCTCCTTGGCATAGCTCATGACCTCCTCCGCCGGCAGAGTTCGGATGCGCCGGATCTCGCCGATCACGCTGCGCGCGTGACGAACCGCCTCGACGACGTTCCCGGTGCCCGCCTCGCCTTTGGTCCGGATCATGCTGGCGCCCTCGCCGATCCGACGTAGCGCCTCGCCGATGTTCGTCGCGCCGCACACGAACGGCACGGTGAAGGCGAACTTGTCGATGTGGTACGCCTCGTCGGCCGGCGTGAGGACTTCGCTTTCGTCGACAAAGTCGACGCCGAGCGCCTCGAGGATCTGCGCCTCCACGAAGTGGCCGATGCGTGCCTTCGCCATGACAGGGATCGAGACCGCGTCGATGATGCTGCGGATCATGTCCGGGTCGGACATGCGTGCCACACCGCCCTGAACACGAATGTCGGCCGGGACGCGCTCGAGCGCCATCACCGCGGTCGCACCGGCATCCTCGGCGATGCGTGCCTGCTCGGCATCGACGACGTCCATGATCACGCCGCCCTTGAACATTTCGGAGAAGCCGGTCTTGACGGTGGTCGAGCCGATGACGGTGCCCTGCACGGTGTCTTGGGTCGTGGGGTCGCTTGAGTCGCTCACTAGTTCAGCCTCCTGGTGCGTGATCGTCGCCTCATCATGCTCCTCTTGAGCCAGCGCGTGTGCGGACGGCGAACACGAATCGCGCGCTGCGAGTCAGGCCGCGGTGAAGGCGACGTAGGCGTCCAACACCGCGAGCCCAGCGCCAGCGTCCAGCAGCTCGCCGGCCAGCGCGACCCCGTCGGGAATGCTGGCCGCCCTAGCTGCCAAATACAGTGCCGCGCCGGCGTTGAACTGGACCACGTCGCGCTGCGCGCCGCGGCGTTCACCCGCCAGGATCGCGCGGGCCGAGGCGGCGTTGTGTCGCGGATCGCCGCCGAGGATCGCCTCGCGCGGCGCACGCTCGAGCCCGACCTCTTCGGGCGTCAACACCTGCTCGACGATCTCGCCGTCGCTCCTCAGCTCGGAGACGAAGCTCTCGCCGCTCACGCTGAAGTCGTCGAGTCCGTCGCCGTGAACGACCAAGGCTCGCTCGAGCCCGAGGCCACGCAGCACCTCGGCCAGGGTGCGCGTCAGCGCTGGACTGTACACCCCCATCAGCTGCCTCGATGCGTTCGCCGGGTTGGTGAGCGGCCCGAGATTGTTGAAGATCGTGCGGGCCCGCAGGTCGGCCCTTATCGGAGCCACGAAGCGCATCGCCGGGTGGTGATTGCGAGCGAACAGGAAGGCGAGGCCGACCTCGTCGATCGCCTCCGCCAACCGCTCGGGCGTAAGGTCCAAGCGGACGCCGAGAGCTTCGAGTACGTCGGCTGAGCCGCTGCGCTTGGTCACGCCGCGGTTGCCGTGCTTGGCCAATTTGGCGCCGCCTGCCGCTGCGACGAACATGGCGGTGGTACTGACGTTGATGGTCGAAACCCCGGTCCCGCCGGTGCCGCAGATGTCCAGCAGCGGCTCGTGTCCAGGCACGGGCACCTTCACCGAGCGCGCTCGCATCGCCTCGGCGAACCCGGTGATCTCGTCGACCGTCTCGCCGCGCGTGCGGAGCGCCGCCAACAGTGCGGCCGCCTGCATCTGCGACAGCTCGCCGTCCATCAGGCGGCCCATGACCTCGCGCGCCTCGCCGCGGTCGAGCGTCTCGCCGTCGAAGACGGCGCTGAGCGTTTCGGCGACGTCGAAGCTGGGAGCCGTCGATTCCAGGTCGCTCACTCGGGTACCTCTCCTCCGTCGCGTCCACGACCACGTCGCCGCCATACCGCGTCAACCGCGACCGCAAGCCGAAGCGATCGTACTTGTTCGCCTGGCTTGCCGACGTCACGCTTCACACCTCTACCTCCCGGAGCGCGTCACGCGCACCACGGAGGTATGCCCGCTCGTACGCTACGACCGCCGGGTCGAGCCAGCGGGACCAAGGGCCGAACAGCACCACCGCCTTCGCAGCCAGCAGCGCCGGGTGGACGCCGAGCCACCACGCGGACGCGCCTTGCGGGTGCCTCCTGGTAACGCGGACGTGCGCTCCTCCCGCCCGAAATGCCTTCTCGGCGTCGTTCCAGACGCGGCCATCATGCTCGGCGCCTCCGCCCGGCACTCGCCGAAAGGTCAGCCCGGTCGCCCGCAGGCGTAGAGCGAACTCGGGATCCTCGCCGCCGTAACCGGTCCAGTCGGGATCGTAGCCTCCGACGGCCTCGAAGGCGGAACGGGGCAGGCTGGTGTTCGTGCCGGTCACGTTGCTCCAGTGGGCACGGCCGAACAGCGCGGACGTGCGTTCGAACGGTTCGAGGCGTCGCCCGCTACGCAACGCCTCGGGGAGACGCAGCAGCCCGATGCCTACCGCTCGGGCCACATGCTGGTGGAGCGCCACGTGCGCCTCGAGTGCGGCTGGATCGTGCGTGACGTCGTCATCGCTGAGGAGCAGCAGCGGCGCGCTGGTCATCGAGGCCGCAAGGTTGCGCGCACGGCCGACCGGGTGTTCGACACCACCGCCGATGTGCAGAGCGAACCTCGGTCCGAGCTCCGCCAGGCTGACGCGCAGGCGCTCGCACTCGTCCGGCGCCTCGTTCAGCCACAGACACCACTCGAACGCCCCGGGCGGAAGCGTCTGCGCGGCGAGGCTCCGCGCCTTCGCCAGCAGAGCGTCCAGCCGCCCTCGGCTCGCCGTGACGACCGCGATACGCGCCGAGCCCGTGCATGGATCGCTAACCGTCACCGCTCGCGGGTCGACTCGGCGAAGCGCCTCAGCATCGCGGCGCCCTCCTCGGTGAGGATGCTTTCGGGGTGGAACTGCACCCCCCAGACCGGGTGCCTCACGTGCCGGAACCCCATGATCACGCGGCCGCCGTCGTCATCGGTCCAGGCGTTCACGATCAGTTCTTCGGGCACGTCCTCGACCACCAGCGAATGGTAACGGGTCACCGTCATGCCGTTGGGAAGGCCTGCGAAGATGCCGGACCCGTCGTGGCCCAAACGGCTGGTCTTGCCGTGCATGATGGTGCCGGCCCTTACGACTCGGCCGCCGTAGGCCGCGCCGATCGCCTGGTGGCCGAGACAGACGCCTAGGATAGGCAGCTCGGCCCCGAAGCGGCGGACCACCTCGGTCGAGTGTCCGGCTTCCGCCGGGGTTCCCGGTCCCGGCGATATGACGATGCCGTCGACGCCGGCTTCTGCGACATCGTTCAGCTCGAACGCGTCGTTGCGCCACACGATCAGCTCGACCCCGCTGGCTCCGAACATCTGCACCAGGTTGTAGGTGAACGAGTCGTAGTTGTCGATCACCAGCAGACGGGTGGGTTCGTGCGCCATCATGCAAGCCCCTCGGTCGCCATCTCGACCGCCCGGCGCAGCGCGGCGAGCTTGTTGAGACTCTCCTGGTACTCCGCAGCCGGGTCGCTGTCGGCGACCACGCCACCCCCGGCCTGGAGGTGCAGTCGGCCGCCGGTGACGACCATCGTGCGCAGGGTGAGCGCCATGTCCATCGCACCGCCCACGGACAGGTAGCCGAACGCGCCTGCGTACGGTCCACGCCGGGTCGGCTCGAGCTCGTCGATGATCTCCATCGCCCGAATCTTCGGCGCGCCGCTGGCGGTACCCATCGGCAGGGTCGACGCGAGGGCGTCCAAAGGAGTCTTGCCCTCCGCCAACTCCCCTTCCACGGTCGATACCAGGTGCATCACGTGGCTGTACCGCTCGACCCGCATCAGGTCACGCACGGTGACGGTGCCGTGCCGGCAGACACGTCCGAGATCGTTGCGGCCCAGATCGACCAGCATCACGTGCTCGGCGCGCTCCTTGGCGTCGGCGAGCAACTCCTCGGCCAGTGCCACATCCTCGTCCGGGGTCGCGCCGCGGCGGCGTGTGCCGGCGATCGGCAGCGTCTCGACCGAGCGGCCGTCGCTGCGGACCAGGCTTTCGGGACTGGACGCGACCAGCGTGACCGGGCCGAGATCGAGATAGCCGAGGTAGGGGCTCGGGTTGATAGCGCGTAGCGCGCGGTAGACGGCGAACGGATGGACGCCTAGGTCGGCCGACATCCGTTGGCTGGGGACCACCTGAAAGATGTCGCCGGCTCGGATGTAATCGATCGCGCGGCGGACCGCCTGCTTGTAGCGTTCCGGCGTCATGTTCGCTTCGAACGGGGTGCGCCGGCCGGCCCTGTCACCTGGCACGCCGGGGAGGGGGGCGCGCAGCCGGGCGTGGGCTTCGTCGACCAGCCGGGCGGCGCGTGCCTCGTCGGCTGCGTCACCGGCGACGGCTGGCGCCACCAGGAACAGGCGCCGGCGCAGGTGGTCGAAGATGACGACGACTTCCGGCTCGACGAAGAGCAGGTCGGGCACGCCCAACTCGTCGGGGTTCGCGTCGGGAAGCCGTTCGTACCTGCGAACCAGGTCGTAGGCGGCATACCCGACTGCGCCGGCCCAGAACGAGGGCAACTCCTCGGGCCGCTCGCTTGGCCTTACGACTTCGCTCCATAGCACGCGGAGCGGGTCGTCGCCAGGTACCTCTTCGACGCGCCCGTCACGGCTAACGGTGGTGACGGCGCCACGGCTTTCGATGCGGCTCCGTTGGCCCACGCCGATGAACGAATAGCGGGCGATGCGCTCGCCCTGCTCGGCGGATTCGAGCAGGAACGAAGGCGGACCGGCCAGCTTCAAATAGGCGGTCAGGGGGGTTTCGAGGTCGGCCAGGACCTCCTTGAATATTGGCCGGACGGGTGGTCGTTCGGACGTCACGGGGTACCTCCAGGCGGACGGTCGAGAGGCGCGCTAGGCGCCGGTGCGGACGGACGGCAGCGCTACGTAGCGCCATCGACCCCGCACCCCGGTCCAAGCCTGGAGCGCATTCACCCCGGCTGCTCCCGGTCTCCGAAGAACATGCCGATGGCGTGAAAGCCGGCATCGACGTACACCGTCTCGCCGGTCACGCCACCGCTCAGGTCGGTGAGCAGCGCGAAGCCCATCGAGCCGACCTCCTCGTGGGTGATGTTGCGGCGCAACATCGACTGCTCGCCGGCAACGCCGTACATGTCCCCGAAGCCGGCGATCGAGCGTGCCGCGACGGTTCGCATCGGGCCGGCACTGAGCGCGTTTACGCGAACGCCTGCTGGGCCGAGGTCGTAGGCGAGGTAGCGGACCGACGCCTCGAGCGCGGCTTTGGCGACGCCCATCATGTTGTAGTGCGGCACCACCCGTTCGGCTGCGAGGTAGGAGAGCGTCACGATAGAGCCGCCGTCCGGCATCAGCTTCGCAGCGCGGTCTGCCACGGCGACCAGCGAGTATGCGGAGACGTCCATGGCCAAACGCCAGTCGTCACGTCGCGTGGCACGGAACGGCTGGGCGAAGGTCTGCTGCGGGGCGAAAGCGACGGCGTGAACCACGAAGTCGAGCCGTCCGAAATCGCTTTCCATCCGCTCGAACAATCCGTCGAGCTGGGCGTCGTCGGTCACGTCGCACTCGGCTACCACGGCGTCGTCTAGGTCGGCCGTCATCTGATCGAGGGTCGACGCCAGCCGCTCCCCCTGGTAACTGAATGCCAGGCGCGCACCGGCCTGGGCGAGCGGCTGGGCGATGGACCACGCGATGGAGCGATGATTGGTCACGCCCATCACCAGGCCGGTCTTCCCTTGCAGATCGATGGTGTACACGATTCTGACCTCCTGGGCTGCGGGGAGTCTACCTCAGCGGCCGGAACGGTCAGCCTTCCGACATGATCCGATCGAACCGATCGCGGGCGTCGCGAGCGCGGCCCGGCTCGCCCCGCTCGTCCCACGTGTCGGCAAGGCCGTCCCAACCCTCGGCGCTGTACGGCTCATGTTCGATCATGCGCTGGTACAGCTCGGTGGCCGCGACCAGGTCGTGCGATGAGCGAGCGAGTTGCGCAGCCGCTTCGAGCAACGTGAGTTGTTCTCCCTGCAGTGACGAGCGGAGGTGGTCGATCCAGGCGGATTCGAACTGCATCAGGAAGTGGCCCCGGTACAGCTCGAGCGCGTTGCGGTAGTCCTGGGGCCGTCCGCTGGTGCGCGCCCGTTGCGCCAGTTCGCGGTAGCGGTCGACGTCGTAATCGATGCTGATCTTGTCGTGCAGGTAGTAACGCCGGTTGGCGGCCTCGACCATTTCGCCACCCATCACCTTGCGGAGCCGGTAGAGGGTGGTGTGGAAGCTCGAGGATGCTCGTGACTCGGTCTTGCCGGGCCAGAGCGCTTCTGCCACCTCGAAGGTGCCGACGCCGCCTCGATGCTCGAGCAGGTAGAACAGCAGTTCGAGCGCCTTGAGCGAGTCCCAGTCGAGGCGTTCACCGTCGCGCTCGACGACCGGGTGACCGAATCCGCGCGCGATGACGGTTCCTTCGAGCGGGCGGCGCAGCTCGGCGACGCGGCGTAGCCGGACCTCGACCGCTTTGACAAGTTCGTCGCTGGCGAACGGCTTGGTGAGGTAATCGTCGGCACCGAGGCTCATACCGCGACGCATGGTGCCGCGGTCCTCGTGGGCTGTGAGGAACAGAAACGGCACGGCACGAAGCTCCGGCAGCTCACGAACGGCTGCGTAGAATCCGAAGCCGTCCATCGTCGGCATGGTGATGTCGGACACGATGACGTCCGGGCGGAGGCCGTTAGCGAGCTCCTCCAATGCATCGCGCGGATCGTCGAACGCCACGACCTCGTACCCACCGGACGAGAGGGCCACCTCGGTCAGTTTGAGCATGCCCGGTTCGTCGTCGACGGCCAGCACCAAGGTCGTGATCACTTTGCGAGTCTACCGGCTGGGGCGAACCTCGGCCACCTCGGTTTCACCAGCATGGCGGCGTCGCTCGCTCAACTCCACGACTCGGTCGCCTGCACGTGGAGGAGGGCGCTGTACTGGATCGTCCCACCGCTAGTGACGACGGTGTCGAACGCGACCTCCGCGATCACCGCCTCAGCGGGCAGGGACGACAGCGTCCGGGCGAGCCGCTCCTCGAACAGAACGGGATCGTTCGCGGTGACTAGCTTCATCTGATGCTTCACGGCCAGGCTCCTTTCCGTGGCGGGCGAGGGTGGGAGGATCGTCGCTGATGAGTCCACCGACACCGATCCGGACGAGTTCGCGCATACGTTCAGGATCGTTGACTGTCCAGGCGTGGACCGGAAGACCGACCCGCCGGCACCTTGCCAGCAGAGCCGCATCGGTCTGTACCTCCTCGGGGTGGAGCGCATCGACGTGCAGCCAGCGTGCCGCCCGCCCGGAACTCAGCAGGGCGGGACTGCCGGCACCGGTCAGCAGGGCGGTGCGCAGAAGCGGAGCCAGCAATCGAAGGCGCAGGAGAGCGAACGGATCGAAGCTCGAGACGATGATCCGGTCGGCCAGGCCGCTAGCGCGAATCGCCCGGACGAGGTCGCGCTCTAGCCGTCCGCGGCGCCACAGGCGACCGGGCGTCTTCATCTCGAGGTTGAGGACCGTGCCGGGGTGATCGCGCGCAAGTTCGAACAGCTCGGTCAGGGTGGCAAGGGACGGTTCGTGGTTCCGAAGCGTGTCGAGAGTTGTCGAGCGAACCTCGTGGCCTTGCAGGTCGAGGTCGTGCCAGAGCACCAACTCGCCGTCCAGCGTCCGCTGCACGTCCGTCTCGATTCCGTCGAGGTGCGCTAACGCCAGTTGGAAGGCGGGAATGGTGTTCTCAGGAAGTTGCCCCCTGGCGCCGCGGTGACCGAGCAGCCACGGCCGCGAGCGGTCGACGCCGGGCAGTCGCCGAGGACGCCAGCCCGGTCCGGTCCACCACAGCACGGCGAGAAGGACGACGAGGGAGACGAGCACGACGAGCGTCGAACCGGACGGTAGCTGCACGGACTCAGCCTACCCCGCGGCCAGCCCCGGAGCGGCGGGCGTTCGGCACGACGGTGGTAGCATCCGCGCACGATGTCCGATCCCGTCAAGGCCCGTCCCAGACGGGAACGCGTCCTGTCGGTGCTGCAGCCTGCCGCGTCGGCGTGCGTCCGCCTGGCTGCCCGTTGGCGGATCGATCCACTCTGGCTGGTCACGCTGCACGGCGTCATGGGCCTCATCGCGGCCTACCTGATCGCCACGTCGGGACCCGGCACCAGCGGCACGCCATCGTCGCCAGGTTGGATAGTTGCGGCGCTTTTGCTGCTCGGCAAGGCGATCCTGGACAACGCCGACGGTGGCTTGGCGCGCGCGACAGGCAAGGTGACCCGGATGGGTCGCTACTACGACACCGGCGTGGACCTGATCTCCGGCGTGGCGCTGTTCGCCGCGTTGGCGACGCGCGTACCGGCGGCGTTGGCGCTGGCTGGGTGGTTCGCCTCGACGATCGTGCTGTCGCTGGACTTCAATATGGAGCGCCTCTACCGGGCGGTGAACGATCCACGCGAGGGGCGAGGCCCAGCAGGCTTTGCCGACATCCACCTGCCACGCGGTGCTCCGGCTCCCCTGTACGCCCTCTTCGAAGGGCTCTACCGGCTGCTGTTCGCTCCGCAGGACCGTTGGATCGAACGCGCAGACCGAGCCTTGTTCCGACGCATCGACGGGGTTCCCTATCCGCATGCGCCCGCCGAGCGGCAACGACGGTGGTCGGACCTGTTCTCGACCTCTGCCCTGGTCGATCTGGGTCTCTCGACGCAAAACGTGGCGTTGGCGGCGCTGCTGATCCTCGGCGTTCCGGGCGCTTTCCCCTGGCTGGCCCTGGCGGGCCTCGCTTGGGCGATTGCGGTGCAGGTGCGGCGGGTGGCGCGCTACCGCGCGTACAGTCGAATCGAGGAGGCAGATTCCACGTGAGCCACGAAGCGTCCAAGACCGACCTCGTGCCGCTGAACTTCGCTGCTCGCTGCGACTCGCGCCGCGTGCGCCTGGCGCTCGCCCCGGGTGCCCCATGAGAGCGGTCGCGTTGGTGACCGGATCGGCTAAGGGGATCGGGCGGGCGCTGCTGTTGGCGTTGGCCGGAGCCGGGCACGACGTAGTGGTGCACTACCGCCGCAGCGAACGGTCCGCCCAAGGTGTGGCGGAAGAGGCGCGCGCGCTAGGGGTGGAGGCCGAGGTGGTACAGGCCGACGTGACCGTGCAGCAGCAGGCGGAGTGGCTGGTGGATGTGGCGACCGAGCGGCTCGGCCGCCTCGACGTCGTGATCAACAACGTCGGGAACTACCACAAGGCACCCCTCGCCGAGCTGTCGGCGGAGGCGTGGCACGAGATGCTCGACTCGAACCTGAATGCGACCTTCTACGTCTGTCAGAGGGCTGTACCGCAGTTGCGCAACTCACCGCGCGGACGGATCGTGAACGTGGGGTACGCCGGCTCGGACTCGCTGGTCGCCAAGCCTGGGATCACTGCGTATCAGTTGGCGAAGACGGGGGTACTGCTCTACAGCCGGGCGCTGGCGCGCAGCGAAGCGCGCTACGGCACGACCGTGAACGTACTTGCGCCCGGCGTGATCGAGAACAGCGTCACTCAGCCGCTAAAGGAAATTCCGATGGGACGCCCGGGCACGCTTGCCGATATGACGGCCGCGGCGCTGTACCTCGTCTCCGACGAGGCGCGCTACGTCACCGGGGCGTTTCTTCCGGTCGCCGGGGGCTGGAACCTTTAACCGGTCGCGGTCACTCCTCTTCGAGGATGTACGACGGCTCGTGCGTGTCGGGTGCGAGGTCGAACAGTCCGCCCGCCGCCCGCAGGTTCACCGTCACCGCTTCGAACCGCTCGACCACCGGCAGCCGGAACATCGAGGTGTCGGCCGAGGGACGCATGACCTTAGCGTCGAACAGGGTTTGGAACGGTCGGCGACCCATCGCGTCGCTGAGGAAGTCGCTGGTGCGCACCGTCGGCCTCAGCATCAGTCGGCCAGCGAGCACGTAGTCGGGAAACACCAGGTAGACGTGTCGCTCTTCGTGCGGCATGTTCGGGTCGGGCGGTTGCCATGCGCCGCCGACGATCCAGGCCACCTGTTCTTTGGGTACTGCCGCGAATTCGGTCTCGTAACGAAAGTCTTCGCGCTTGGGCGGATGTTCGATCCCGGGCGCATACAATGAGCAGGACGTCATCGTCAGGTGCGGACGATCGTCGCCGTTGAGGAACGCGGCGGTGCCGCGCGACTTGGGAAGATGCATCTTCCCAATGATCCGGAATTGCGTCGTGTAGAGGCGCGTCTCGGCCGGCGTGACGTTGGCGTAGAACACGTCGGCAGACTATCATGCGAACTTCGCAACCCGACGGTAAAATTTCGCCTAGATAGCCAGCATGCGTCCCGACGTCGCCTGTGGCGCGCGGATAGAATGCCCCTCATGACGAGAACCTGGTTCGGAACGGACGGCGTGCGGGGCGTCGCCGGACGATCTCCGATGAGCGCCGAGTTCGCTTTCGCGCTCGGCGTGGCCACCACCGAGCGGCTAAGTGAAACGCTGTTACGACCGCCGACCCTGGTGCTCGGCGTCGACACGCGCCAGAGCTGCGCGATGCTGCGGCACTCGTTCAGCGCAGGGGCGTTGTCGCGCGGCGCGCAGGTGATCTACGCGGGCGTGTTGCCGACCCCGGGGGTCTCGTTTTTGACCCGCCACCTCGGTGCGGACGCGGGGGTGGTGATCTCCGCCAGCCACAACCCGTTCGAGGACAACGGCATAAAGATATTCGGGCCCGCCGGCGACAAGCTCGCGGACGCCGAGGAGGCCGCCATCGAGGCCCGGCTAGAGTGCGACGCCTCCGAGCTGCCCGAGGTGGTCGGGTCGGCCATCGGCGAAAGTCAGCGTTACCGTCGCGCAGACGGGGCGTACCGCGAGTTTCTGCTGACCCACGCGCCCTACCTCGACGGAATGCGGATCGGCCTCGACTGCGCAAACGGGGCGGCCAGCGATCTCGCGCCCGAGGTGTTCCGGCGGCTTGGCGCCCGGCTACACGTGGTGCACGCCGAGCCGGACGGCCGCAACATCAACGTCGCCTGCGGCTCGACGCACCCCGAGTCGATCCGCGAGCACGTACGGCTGCACGGTCTGGACGTCGGCGTGACCTTCGATGGCGACGCCGACCGTGCGCTCCTCGTCGACGCGCGTGGCCGGCTGGTGACCGGCGATCACGTGCTGGCGATCGTCGCGCGGGTGCGTGGCGATCGCGAGGTGGTCAGCACGGTGATGGCGAACCTGGGGGTAGAACGCTGGCTGGCTGGACATGGCGTCCGCCTTCACCGGACGCAGGTAGGCGACCGCTACGTGCACCAAGAGCTGGTGAAGCGCGGCTTGCGCCTCGGTGGCGAGGCATCGGGTCACCTGTTGTTCCTCGACAAGGCACCGACGGGCGATGGGCTGCTCACGGCGCTGCAGGCGCTGGCTGCGGTGCGCGCCTCGGGCCGTCCACTGGAAGATTGGATGGACGAGATTCCCAGCTACCCGCAGATCTTGCGCAACGTGCCGGTCCAGACGGGACGCAAGCGCGACGCCGCCTCGCATCCCGAGGTTCTGGCGGCCGTGGCGCAGGCGGAGGCGGACCTGGGCGACGACGGTCGGGTGAACCTTCGTCCCAGCGGCACCGAGCCGCTGGTCCGCGTGATGGTCGAGGGTGTCGACCAGGATCGGATCGAACGGTGCGCCGCCCGCCTCGCCGAGGTGGTCGCCCGGGTCGGCACGGCGTGAGCTTGCCGATGCGCGCGGCGTTCCTGCTACCGCAGGGCGTATACATGAACGGCAACTCGCTCGGTCCGCTCAGCCTGGCGGCACAGTCTGCGGTCGAGCGGCGCATGCGCCAGTGGCAGCATAGCGCGGTCGAGGCGTGGGACGAGTGGTTCGCCCTGGCCGAGCGTCTCTCCCCCGCTCTCGCGAGGCTGGTCGGCGCCCAACCGGCCGAAGTGATCGCGACCGGCACCACGACCGGGAACCTGCATGCAGCGCTTGCCGGCCTGTACCGGCCAGCGGGTCGTCGCCGGCACGTCCTGGCGTTAGCGAGCGACTTCCCGAGCGACCTCTATGCGCTCAAGTCGTGGACCGACCGACACGGTGCCGAGCTGCGCTTGGTGGGAGCGGCGACGGATGGCTCCGACCCGCCCGAGGTAGTGGCCGAGGCGGAGATCGAAGCGGCTCTGAGTGACGAGATCGCGTTGGTGTGGCTTCCGGTCGTCAGCTACCGTGCTGGACAGCGCTTCGACACCGCCCGCCTCACCGCTGCGGCGCACCAGGCGGGAGCGCTGGTCGGCTGGGACGCAGCGCACTCGATCGGCGCGCTGCCGCATGCGCTGCACGACGAGGGCGCCGACGTCGCGGTGTGGTGCTCGTACAAGTATCTGAACGGCGGTCCTGGAGCCCCAGGCGGTCTCTTCTTGCACCAGCGCCACCACGAGCGAATGCCTGGCCTGCCCGGCTGGTGGGGGCACGAGCCAGCCAGCCGCTTCGGTATGCGCCCGTCGTTCCAGGCGGCCAGCGGCGCGGCCGGTTGGCAAACCTCCACGCCTAGCGTGCTTGCCCTGGCGGGTTTGCAGGGCGCTCTGGCGCTGTTCGAGGAGGTCACCGTCGAAGAGGTGCGCGCCCGCTCGCTGCTGCTGACCGACCGCCTGATAGCGGCGCTCGACAAGAGTGCGCCTGAAGTCGAGCTGGTCACCCCGCGCGAGCACCGGCGCCGGGGTGGTCACGTGACGGTGCGGCACGAAGCGGCTGGCGCGATTTCGGTCGCGTTGCGGGAGCGCGGCGTGGTCCCCGATCACCGTCCTCCCGACCTGCTCCGCTTCGCTCCGGTCGCGATGTACACAACTGAGGAGGAGGTCGACCGGACGGTCGAAGCGCTTCATGACGTGCTGGCCGGTAACGATCTCGTCGCGACCGAACTCCGGCCCGACCGAGTGCCGTGAGCGACAAGGCACGCTATCGTGCCGGTATGGACGAAGGTATGGATCAAACCGTCTCGATTCCACGCGTCTCGACGCTCGGCTACGCCCTCGGCGTCGGCGTATCCACGATGGCGATCGTCGGTACGGTGCTGCACTTCGCCTTTCCCGACACGCCGGACTGGCCGCTGTTCGCCGGCCCCTTCGTACTGGGCGCCGTCTTGGGCGCCTGGCGTGCCAGCACCGCTAGGGTTCGACTGAGCGACGCGTAGCCGGTAGGCTCGCGCGGTGTCGTGGCTGCGTTCGTACCTTCCTGGCCTGATCCTCATCGCGATCGTCACGGTCGCGTCGTTCTTCGTTGCGCTGCTGCCGCGCGCCGACCTGGTCGGGCCGCTGGTCCTAGCGTTGACGTTCGGCCTGATAGTTGGTCAGTTGCGTCCGATCCGAAACGCTGGCTTGCCCTCGAGCGGAGCCGTCCGCTTCGCAGCGACGACGCTGCTGAAGGTCGGCATCGTGCTGCTCGGGGTTCGCCTGGATGTGCGAACGCTAGCGTCGCTGGGTCCGTGGGTGGTGTCGGGAAGCGTGCTGGGCGTGGCGACAGCGTTGCTCGTCACCGAGCTGGTTGGGCGCGCTTGGCGCATCCCGGTAGACCTGCGCCGCGCAGTAGCTATCGGTACGGCGGTGTGCGGCGCGTCGGCGATCGCGGCGGCGATCCCGGTTTTGCGCGCACGGGCGGAGCACGCCTCCATCGCGATCGCAACGATCAGTCTGCTGGGCACCGTCGGCGTGCTGGGCTTCGCGCTGTTCTACGCCTCGAGCGCTGCCGGCGCCGCCGTAACGGCGATGCTGGCCGGAGCCACTTTGCAGGAGGTCGGGCACGTCGTCGCGGTCGGCATTTCGGTAGGCGGACCCGAGGGGGACCTGGCACTCCTCGTGAAGCTATCGCGCGTGGTTCTGCTGGCACCCACACTGCTGGTGCTGAGCTTCGCGACCCGTGGAGCGGCGGCGAAAGTGGGCGTTCGTGCGCCGTTGGTTCCAGCGTTCGTGATCGGCTTCCTCGCGCTCGGCGTGGCGACCAGCACCGGTTGGATCCCGGTGTCCGCGGTGCAGGTGTCGGCGACCGTCGGAACCTGGCTTACGGCTGCGGCGATGGCGGCCATCGGACTGGGGGTCGACCTACGTTCGATCGGCTCCGTCGGGCGACCGGCCTTGGCGTTGGGCGTCACCGGTTTCGCGGCGCTGCTCGGGACAATGGCGCTGTACTACCGGGTGGTGCCGTTCTGAGCGAAAGGTCGGACGCGTTCGACGTCCTTTTGGATTCGAGGAAGGACCCCCGTACCCAGCAGCTCGTGGAGCTCGAGGCAGTCCCGCCCGCGCTATAGTCGACGGCGTGCGTTCACTTCGTGCACTGCTGGGACCCCTGACCGGCTCTCTTGCGGTGCTGGCGCTGTTCCTGGTGCTGTCCGCGTCGCCAAATTTCGACCCGCGCCTTGCTGCTCCACAGTTCCACTTCTGGGCCGTTTCGGGAACATCGTTGCTGGCATTCGTCCTGGCCTTGGTGGTGGGCATCGTAGGGGTACGCGCCCACGACTCCAGGGTCGTCTTCCTCGGTGCCGGGTTCGCCGGGCTGGCGGGCTTCTTCGCGTTGCACGGCTTGTCGACGCCGGGGTTTCTGGTCGATGCGTCATCGGCGCTGGAAGGCAGCGGGAATGCTTATGGGGGGAATGGCGGGTACGGTTACAGCTCGAGCCAGCCGACCCAGACTCCACCCAGCACAGTGACGGCGGTAGCCTCCCAGCTGTCGGTGTTGTCGCTGTCAGTTTGGATGTTCGCCGCTGCATACGTGCGCCCGTCGGAAGAAGGGGCCCCGCTGGGCAAACTGCTGGTGGGTTGGGCCAGCGTGCTGGCGGTCATCATGGTGATCGGGCTCGCCCGGCCCGAGTGGGCGAGTTTCGTGCCGGTCGATCAAGACCCCTTGCGCTGGGGGGTCACGGCACTCGTGTTGCTCTTGTTGGCGCCCGCTGGCGCCCGCTTCTTGGAGGGGTATCGCCTGTCCCGGTCCGCCCTGCACCTGGTCATGTTGCACCTGGTCGGTTGGATGGCAGTGACGCAGCTGATCCTGATCCTTGGTGAGGTCTACCAGCTGAGCTGGTGGCTCTACCACGCGGTGTTGCTGTTGGCGGTGGTGACGATGTTGGCGACGGTCGCCCGGCAGATGCGGGCGGGCAAGCTGACCTCAGGGTTGGGAGCGTTGCTGAGCGACGATGCCGAGCGACGCCTTGCCTACGGCCTGCGCCCTGAGGTACGGGCGTTGGTGGTCGCGACCGAGGCAAAGGACCGCTACACCGGCGGTCACATGTGGCGCGTGGCGGCCTACGCGGTTCAACTCGGCCGCTCACTGTCCCTGGGTCCGGACGACTTGCGCGCCCTCGCGCAGGCGGGCGTGGTGCACGACGTCGGCAAGATCGAGGTGCCCGACGTCGTGCTCAACAAACCTGGGCGACTCAGTGAGAGCGAGTTCACCCTGGTTCGCAATCACCCGGACGCGGGCGTGCGGATTGGCAAGGCGCTCGGCATGCTGCGCACTGAACTGGAAATAATCCGTCACCATCACGAGCGTTGGGATGGAGGCGGCTATCCTGCAGGGTTGGCGGGCGATCAGGTCCCCAAACTGGCCCGGGTGCTGGCCGTGGCCGACGTCTACGACGCCCTCACCTCGGACCGCTCCTACCGGGTCGCCTGGAGTAGTGAGCGCGCCCTCCTCCATATCGAGGAGGAGGCGGGCACGGCGTTCGATCCTGCCTGTGCTGCCGCATTGCGCGAAGCACTGAGCGAGGATGCGCGTAGCGCGCTGGACGATAGTGACCGCGTTGGCGAGCGGGCGGGGCAGAATCGACTGGGCACCAGCAACGCGGAGTGACTCCGGAAACGCCCAGGTGGCGGTAACGGGCGTCCGGATGCTTGGCGCGGCCTACTCCTGTTTGCCCTAGAAGATCGCTCGCAAGCGGTCCGCAATGGCTTGCGACAGATTACGGGCGAGCTCGTGCTGGGTCTGGCTGATGTTGACAGCCGTCGTGCCATCACCTCGGTCGTTCAGCGCGACAGACACCCTGGCCGTGTAGTCCGAGCAGCTGAAGCCGAGGAAACCGCACTGAGTTCCATCGAGCTCTGCACTGATGAAGCCACCTGCTTGGTCGGAGTCGGTGATGACCCAGCCGCTCGTGTTGTCCGGGTACGGCTCGGTATTGATCGAGTTGGACACGGTGCTGAAAGTCTCGTCTAGCGAGGCGTTCACAACGAGCTCTTCGGGCGTGATAATTGTGGGAGCGCACGCTGCGAGCGCCACCACGACAGCGATCGGAATCCAACGGCTGACGTTGTTCATACTCATCACAGTAGCAGGCGCGGGGCAGCGCGCGAGACCTGAAAGCTACCGTCTCCTGCTGCAGTGCAAAGGGCAAGTGACCCCGCAAGAACGGAGTCACTTAGGTCGCACGAGCCGTGTGGAACGGCGCTTGTTGTGGTGCACCCGAGAGGATTCGAACCCCTGGCCTTCTGATCCGTAGGCAGCA